>P_A23_Liq_3_FmtDRAFT_1000033_pt1 | contig 27109 bp, 32 predicted proteins | sample PonA233FremontCA_FD_10237 | JGI IMG/M metagenome (IMG submission 10237)
ATGGGACTGGAACGAGATTGAAGATGTTGTTGAGCAGAACGCCGACCTCGTGCAAAACACCGCACAGCGCATCATCGACAAAGCCTTCGAAGCACTCACGCAATACTACGACTACGACGACTGGGGCAGACCGTGGTACAAACACGAGACGTTCCCGTTGCGAATGAACTACGGCGAAGGCTACAACCTCTTTCTCGAAGACGAGACGGTACGGTTCCGTATTTCAGCGAAACCGTACAACCACGTCAAAGGCGAGCTTCGCGGCACACAAGACCAGTTTGACCTGCACCTGCTCACACAGGCGATGAAAGACGATGACTGGCACGTTGGCACTGCCGAAGCACTCGTCCGAAACGGACGTGAAGAATTGCACGTCACCGTCACAAACGAAACCGCCGAAGTCGGTACAAAGAAAACGGCAGATACGGTTGTTGGCGTCGATATTAACGAGGACTGTGTTGCACTGGCGGCACTAACCGAACACGGCATTGAAGATTCAATTGTTATTGACTACCCAGAAATCAAGGAAGAACGACACCGGTACTTCACGATGCGGAAACGGATGCAAGAAGCCGGACAGACCGCATTCAACGACGTGTTCCGCGACAAGGAGCAACGATTTGTTCACGACCAGCTACACACTGTCTCACGGCGCGTGGTCGAGTGGATTCAACGGTTACGGTTCAACAGCCCTGTAATTGTCTTCGAAGACCTCACAGACATGAGAGACGACATTGAGTACGGGACTCGTATGAACCGGCGACTCCATTCAGTTCCGTTTGCCAAACTCCGCGACTTTATCACGTACAAGGCCGCATGGCACGGGATTCCGTCAGATGACGTTGACCCGGAGTACACCAGCCAACAGTGTCCGGTCTGTGGACACACAGAACGTGCAAATCGCCACAAGAAGCGGTTCAAATGCCGTGAGTGCGAGCATCAAGACCACGCTGACCGTGGCGCTGGTGTCAGTGTCGCGCAAAAATGGCTGAGGAAGCAAAACAATCGAAATGTGCCTGCTCTCAACACACTGCCACAGGTGCGGAAGTGGGAGTTGCAGTTGCGACGGCAGGCATCGGGGGCTGTGGACGGCCCGACCGTGGTCTCTGATACCGCTCAAGGGCACCATCCCGATGGTATCCGAGGCGTGTCCGACCAATCCACGGGAAGAAGCCCCGGGGCTTGACCCCGGAGCAGTTCACCGATGCATTCTGGTCTCTATCTGTCTCATAACCACATGATGAACATGAATGCTCTCGAACTCATAACGGCTTCTCCGATTCGACACCGCACTTCGCACACTGCTTCGTCGTCCCTTCAGGTGGAACTTCCACTATCACTATGTGACACACATTCTTTTTACTGTGGTATTCAAACTCTTTCCTGAGCTTGTACCACGACATCGACGCAATATTTTGATTGTTCGCATTCTGTCGCTTATGTATTATAATTAATAGACGGCTGTATCTCCTCACTCGTTCGTTTCACTCACTTTTTGAGGGAGGGGACTTAGCCTCGTAATTATTAAATCATACACCCCAAATTATATCATATGTTTATTCTTGAAATAACAGGCGAACCGCTCCCAATTGCAGAGACTGGTGGTGTTATACTGATAGTCGGCATCGCAATGACAATTGGATGGTTAGCGTATCTATATCGCTAGCGACCGCTTCAATAACTGAATTTAGGACCTTCTTTTTGAATCTACAGATATCAAGGCGAGTGCCTCGGGGCTTTGATCTTGATGTGACCCCGATGGTGAAGCCGACATGAACAGTTATCACATCATATGTCTTATCAAAAGATACAGCTAGAAGACCTCAAAGACGGATTAAAGATCTTCATCCGATGCTGGCTGCGACAGTCTGGAACTGTGGACTCTCTCAACATCCGCCACTGGCGGTGCGACGAGGGTTTCAACGGGGGCTGGTGGAGGCCGAGTCCCCAACTCCCACGGACGCACTGCGTGTTCGGGTGTTACTTCCAGCCGACTCCTCACGGAGAGGGTCGGGAGGAATGAAATTCGCCTGCGGGTGCGGTGCTGACCCAAAACAGTGAATCATCGGGCTTGTCCCCGAGATACTTCACGCAGTCGAGCAGTTTAGTCTCATGTAATCGAATGATGCGACAGAGGAAAGCCGTCTCACCGTCAGATAAAAAAGCACTCCTGAGTCTCCGGTCGGTTTACCTGAGAACGGGAGTGCCGGCTTGGCACAGCCAGCAACTAATATCTATGACTCATCCAGCGGAGTTCAACTGTGGAAGCAAGTACGAGACTACAATTTTTCATATCACAACTGCGGTTGGATTCCTCCGTCGTCAGACTGTGTCCGATGTGCAGTCACGTCTTGCGTGATGACACCTGCAGGCGGGAAAGATATCAATCAGTGATTAACTAGACATACAGGTTCAACAAGAACATTAACTGAGAACTTTCGTTATATCTGAATTGAAATTTATTGCTCACGCTGTCTCATCGTCGGTATCTGCCAGTGAAACGCGCGCTGTGAGCCATCGTCGAGCGGCGGCAACTGCCTCAGGATCAGTGCTTGTTAGTTTTACTCGAACACAGTCACCTGGATAGCTTCCGACTGTCACTGCAAACTGCTCTCGTAAATCTGCAATCCGATCAATTAATTCACTTTCATATTCGTCAATTGCAACAATTTCTGTTACTGTCTGCTCGCCTGAGAATTCCGCCGCAACAGATTCAAACATAGCTTGCATCTCTGCTGGGACCCCCGGAAACGCATATATCGATTCAACAACTGCGCCGGGAGCAACACCGACTTCATTCGGCAGCATTCGTGCACGGGCTGGAAGCGCAGTTGTCCCATCAGCAAGGTCATCGGAAGCATACCCTTTCTCAGCGCTTAGCCACTCTTTGGCAGCATCATGCGGTTCAACTGATCGACCGACAGCCGCGGCAATTCCTTCCATCGTGACATCATCATGCGTTGGTCCTAATCCACCAGTTACGATTACTGCATCACATTCTGCATGGTATTCATTCACAACACGAGCGATATCGCTAACAGTATCAGGAACGGTTGTTATACGCTCAACAGTAACACCGTGATCTGTCAATTGTTCACAAAGCCATGCAGCGTTCGTGTTGATAGTGTCCCCAGCCAAAATTTCGTCTCCAACTGTGACAACTGCCACGCGCATGTATTTAATAGCAATGAGGTATACAAAAGAGACTCGGGAGTCAGAATTCAGCACTTACAGATGAATATTACCTACAATCGTGAACAGGTCACTATCCCATTCCAGGCGGAGGACCATCATCAAATTCATCATCATCATCAGTTTCGACTTCAAGACCCATTTCAGTTCGCTGAGCACGTAACCGCTGGATTTGCTGTCGATATCGTAATAATCCACCGAGACCAACGAGTAGTACAAACGCAGCAATCCCACCAAATACATACAGATCACGCTGGAGATAAAACCGGACGGAAACGATTTCAGTGCTTTCATCAATATTTGCCCATTGAAGATGTAATCGATCTTCAGTATCGACCTCGGTTTCATATCCGCCAGGTGAAGCCGTCCCGAAGACCGGAATATCGATACGGCGGTTTGGAGGTAGGATAATTTCATAGCTGCCGTCAGCATATGTTGGGAGGCTGAATCGCTTACGACTCCCACCACTTGTAAACGCGATTTTACCCGTTTCGTCGGGGGCGTCTGATGGAAGTTCAATTATCGTCTCAGCCTGTGTTTGTCGAATTTCACCACCTCGCTCTCGGATCTCTGTACCAGTGATTATTTCACCACCAGGATATCGATAACGCACAGCAGAGATTGATAATGGATTTGTCCCCCCGAATCCATCATTACGGAAGAGCTGGATTGATGAGTCATTGACCGTGATAATGGTTCGAAATTTGGTGTTCTCTTGGATTGTAATGCGTGTGCTTCGGTCGTTTGTCCATTCATACGACTCAGCTGGCTCACTATCAATCTCCTCAGCAGGGATTGGGCCAGTCCCAATTCCGAGACATCCACTCAGCACCCCAAGGAATGCAAGTGCACAAACCGCGAGAAGGAGTCGTCTGTTCATGTTATTAGTCTCATTTTATATCTGCCGTATTGGCACGCTTAGAGATGTAATTGAAACGGGGCATGTCGGCATGCAGAGAGTACACAGTATTAATCCTCCGCTCGAGTCCAACTGTATATAACACACGTTATGTTCAGGTAAGGACGCATTTCAATTCTGCGCGTATATATGATCCAATACTTGCAATTAATCCAGGAGGATCGGTATCTTCTGTGCAAATAACACTTTGTTCAAGTAATCCAAGCCGGTCTACAGTTACAATATCGTCAGCATGACCAGCGCGATTAATTGTTGCTCGGACCTCTCCACGCGTTGCACTATTTACATTCACACGACCGGCACCTGTTTCTCGCGTCCACTCATACAATTGATCGCGAGTTGAGTCAGCCAATCGTGGTGTTTCACCAGCGATAAATCGAAGCGGCGTGTGCTGGACAATACCAAATCGGTCACGGACCTGTGTTGGTGATCCCTGTCCAAGTCCAAGTTCAGAGGCGGGAATCATGACATATTCACCCCCAACGTCAAGTGTCCATCCGCTTTCATCCCATGAATCAAGTGTCCCAATATATATCTCCCCATCAGTTCGTTCTGTAGATGCGTGAATTTCTCCCCATGTCTCTGCAAGGAGATTTGATGCAGCCGTTGCATCTGCTCCAGTGAGCGTGACGTGAATGAATGCGTCATCACGAATATCAATACCCCAGGAAACAGTGAGTTCGCCAATATCATTCTCGATCAGTGATTCCATACTATCAAGCGCACGATCGCGGGCACTACCGTCGATATAACACTTTGTTCCAAGAATGACGTTGGCACGATCAGTGTCAGTGTCAGTGTCAGTGTCGGTGTTAGTGCTAGTGTCGGGGCTGTCGTGGGATTTGGTATTACTTTGATGTGCTGTTTGTATATTCTCTGTAGGATTATCTAGTGATGAATCAGTCGAGTTCGAGTTGGAATTGGAGTTAATATTAGCTCTGACACTGTGATTGAATAGAGATTCAGACTGATGTATAGTATCTCTTGAGATGGGGATTTTATTATCCATCAGACGGTTTGTGTGACGCCGACATTGAGTTCACTCTGAAGTGAATCAATCCGGCGTTCCATCGCATTAATCATCTCTTGATTCTCAATCGGCTCAAGTGGCGCACCCGTTTCAGGACACTGGAATCCAAGTTCCATTGCCTCAGAGAATTCAAATCGAATCCCAGCCGGTTCTGAAAGATAGAACTCGTGGCTGCGCTCATATTCAAGCCGTTCTTCGAGCGCATCAAGCAGACGGTACATCTCAGATTGAAGATTCTCTGGGATATTTTCATAATGAAAAGTCCATAAATACGTAAGCCATCCGGAATCTTCATCACGGACTCGACGGTATGTAGCGAGGTCATTCTCATACAAAATAAATAATGCTCGCCGAACGTCATTGAGTTCAAGCCCGAGTTCCTCAGCAAGTTCTTCATCTGTTACCTCTCCATCCGGCGGAGCTGCCGCGACTGGCATCCCAGTGGGTCCAACCAGTTCATGTAGGTACTTCTGAATAACAGGATCGTTTAATAACTCATCAAAGGCCATTATGTAATTGTCTGCTATTCAATCGTTTTAACCTTGTGGATGAGTGTATCGTTATCGAAGTTGTAAGGCTCAAACCCTGCGTTTCAGGACGGAGAAGGTGTCACCTAGTATCTTGAGCAAAAATCGCGTCCCTGATTCTCGCATTGAATTGATCAAGACCGCTCCTCAGGTTACTTTTCAGCATTCATTTCATCCGCCTCTGTTGTTAGCTCAGCATCAACCACACGCTTCCCACACGCCTGTGGAACAACAACATGTTCAGCACCAGCCCACTCCTGTTCAAGTTCCTGCCCCATGAAGAGTCGATCAAGAAAAACTGCAAGCCCTGCAACCTCCGAATGTGGTTGATTTGTTACAGCAATGTTCCAGTCTGCCCATTCATACACATCAGATGGGACTTTTTCACCACCGATGATAATAAGTAATGGCTGATGATGAAGGCACGTTTCGCGAATTACCTCCGTAACATCCTGTACGCGCTCTCCATACATCGTGAGATGAATAACTGTCCCTGACCATTCACGGATTGTCGCATTCAACCCGTCTGTCCGCTCAACGTCAAATGGACCACCGAATCGAGAGACAATATCTGAAACTGTTTCTGCAGATTGTGTTGCATTATCCGGAAATATTACTTGATCTGCACCAAGTGCACGTGCGGTGAGTCCAACATGCGTTGTCATCCGATCATCTCGACCAGGACGGTGTCCGTATCGAAGAACGGACACATCATTTTCACAGGACCGTTTCATATCTTCAGACAATCATGACAGAGGTTAACCGCTGTCGGTCACCAAGCCCGATATATTCAGTGAGACCGGTGTTTTTATTTTTGTTGGATCTCCCGATGTCGATCGTATTTGATACCGTGGGGTGATATATTATCAGTGCTATCAGTATACTTACCTGATGAGATAAATTCGTGATTAGTTGTCTTGCCTGAGGGATTGAACAGAATACTTAGTAATATGTATATCTACAGGTCATACATGAACTGTACCGTTATTGGTGGAGGGATCCAAGGTGTCTCTACTGGAATTATTCTTGAATATCTCGGTCATGAGACAACAATCGTGAGTGATGCATTCGCATATCTCGATGGACCGGACATCCCAACGGTTGCAACAGATTATGCAGCCGCATCAATTTATCCGGTCCAAATTGCCTCAGAGTATACCGAAGATGAACTCATCAGACGATCAGAATCAACGTTCAAGCCATTTTATGATACTGAAGGGGTTCCCGTGCGAAAACATAGACATTTCTATATTTATGAGGACTCACATGATGAGTCATTACCAGATCGAATGGGGGTGCAACCGATTGAAGAATATAATAAATATACCCCATCGCGGACAGGCTACGATATTCGCGGAGGCTACACGTGCGAGGAGTACTTTGTCGAAATGCCAGAGTATATTCCGCAGTTATTCAAAACATATAATCGACTTGGCGGGACACTGACTCAACGAACGCTCACGGCGGCTGATATACCTGATCTCCGTGGCACGGTTTTTAATTGCTCAGGATATGGAAGTCTGGAGCTTTTCGATGATACATCAATGCGAGCGATTAGAGGTCATATTCTTACATTGCCATATGATGGTGAATTTCCGCTTCCATTCTCATATACTTATACACCTACTACTGATGAATATGGTCATTATGCATACATGTATCCACGTGAAGACACAGTTCTCTTCGGTGGATCCTATCTAAAGGGAGATATAATCAACGGGGAATGGGACGGTGAAACACCTAAAAAGCCGATGACCATTGATGGAGAGACGATTCCTGAGCGGATATATACAGTCAATGCGGATATAATGAGTGATCACGACTCTGTGTCACTTGATAAATCTAATGTAAGTGCAAAACAGGGATATCGTCCATACCGGTCTAATGGAATGCGTGTCGAACAGGATGCGGATGGAATAATCCACAATTATGGTCACGGTGGGAGCGGCGTATCAATGTCATGGTGGTCAGCAATCAAAGCGATCAATTATATGACCGATGTCGATACCTCTGTGTTATCTTCAATCGCGACTGCAGTCGGACAAACAGCCGAGTGACGGTGTCGATGAGCCACTTCGGAAAGCATTCTTAGAGGAGAAAGCACTTGAATGCCGTTACCAGACACAGAGACACGCACGTAATTATGGAAACCGAGACAGAGACTGAATCGAAAATAGAAGCAAAAGCAGATAATCATCTTGACACTGACGCTGGCATTGATGCTGATATCTCAAAATCTCTTACTCTCCGTAATCAGACAATCGTTGTGACAGGCGGGGCTGGTCTTGTTGGATCACATCTTGCTGAGCGTCTGAGTAAAGCAAATGACGTAATTATTGCAGATGACCTCTCAAAGGGGACTCGCGATCAGATTCCCGATAATACAGCATTTGTCGAAGCTGACATGACGGATTCAAATGAGGTTGAGTCGGTGATTACATCAGATGTTGATATTGTGTTTCATCTCGCTGCATATACAGACACAAACTTTGCAGAACCACGGCAGTTGTTTGAGGAAAATAGTGATATGACATATAATATTCTTGAACAAGCCGCAGCAGTCGGCGTCGATGGTGTTGCGTTCACCTCCTCATCAACTGTTTATGGAGAAGCCCCGCGACCAACTCCCGAAGATTATGCTCCACTTGAACCAATTAGTGTGTATGGAGCGTCGAAACTCGCTGATGAGGGACTCTTATCTACATATGCACATACAGAGTCATTGACCGTGTGGTGTTTTCGATTTGCGAATATCGTTGGACCAAGACAGCGCGGAAACGTAATTCCTGATTTTATCCAGAAGCTTCTCGCGGAGCCTGAAACGCTCACAATACTTGGTGATGGTCGTCAAGAGAAGTCTTATTTATATGTGACAGAGTGTGTCGATGCAATATGTCATATCGTTGAATATACTGACGAGCCAATGAACATCTATAATATTGGGACAGAGACGACAACGTCAGTCACAAAAATCGCTGATATTGTCTCAGACGTCATGGATCTTGACCCAACATACAACTACACAGGTGGTGACCGTGGATGGGATGGCGACGTTCCACGAATGCGTCTTTCGGTTGAAAAGCTACGGACAATTGGCTGGAATGCCGATACTGAGAGTGACGCCGCTGTCCGACATGCCGCCAAGGAACTATATAAGGAATTGAACTAATTAAATATCATTTTGATTTGGTCATCGTTAATTGAAATAATTGTGCTGGTGATTGGATTTTGGCTCATTCACAAATAGATCTGTTGTTAGGGTGTTAGAGAAGAGTTGTCACGGTGTTTATTCCACGATCTCACAGCCGAGTCAACCGTGAGAGTCTGCGTGGTTATTGTTTCCCGCTCTTATCCTCAATGCCGATGAATCCAGAGGGAGGATTTTCGTCCTCGAAATACGATCGAAGGGCGAGTTTCGTCCCGAGATAGGATGCTCCAACGAGGACGGCGAAGACGATTGGAAGCCAGAAGAGAACGAAAGCAAGTTGATTAACCATAGCAAGTGCTCACGTCTGTTTCTGATACCTCTTTTGAATAGGTGCAATTGAGGCCTACGTTGACTGCACTCAGCGATTCCAGCTCGGGTGTGTGAAGTCTTCTCTGACACCCTCCTATTGTACTTGTCTATCTGATTTTGATGATATGAATTAATACATAGAGAGCGGTATCGCTTTCAATACTCATATCATACACTAGATGTGCAAATCGTCGGGTATGATACGAGCGCGCCGGGAATGTATCTGAGCCATGTTGAACCACAAGCGGATGGACTAGATTCATTAAACGAGGTTGAGTTTATCTCGCTCGCTCCCGGGACCGAACTTGCATATACGCTCGGACAACGCCACTGTGCGGGTGTAATAACCGACGAAGGTCACTATTCTTGTAGAAATACGTCAGCACCACACTGTCGGGAACACAACTCAACGTGGGTCTGTGCAAAATGTACTGGAACGTGTCTCAAGGACGAGATGGACTGCTATGAACCACATGCAATTTATCTTGCTGTTTTCGCTCCAGATATACACAAAGTAGGAGTAACAAAACAATGGCGGCTCACTCAGCGTCTCGTTGAGCAGGGCGCGGATTATGGAATTCATCTCCAGACAGTTTCTAACGGTCGTATTGCCCGTGAGCGTGAGGCAGAAATCGCAACAACTGCGTCAATTACTGATCGGATTCGCGCGGTAACAAAGCATACAAGCTTGTATCAAGACGTCGATGAATCTGCAGTAGCCACTCAATTAGCCGATGTCAAGGCTGAGTCAGCCATTGAATTAGACATCGGGTCCCAGGCTGGAATAAATGCATATATCGAAAGTCTTCCAGAAGTTGATCTGTCTGTCTCTGAGTTGATGACAGAGGCAGTTGTAGATAATAGAGATGAAATAAAAGAAAATCCTGACCCACCTGCAATCTATCGACTGGGATATGATCTTAAACTTAGTGACCGTCCTGTCTCTGAAACAATTGCCACTGGAACAGTCCGTGGAATAAAGGGGCGATTGATAATACTCGATTATGCTGGGAGCACATACACAGTTGATATGCGTGACCTTGTTGGTCATACAATAAACTCAGGAACGACTACACGAAATCTCCAAGCAAGCCTTGATGCATGGAAATGATGCTTATAACATTTCATCGCTGGACTACCCGCCCTATCGTGCACTCACTCCAGTCACTGCGTTGCTGTTTGAGGATGGAGATTTGACCCGTAGATACTAAATCAAGTGGAGCGATAATATCTGATTAGTGATACAAAATAATAGGTGTAGTATTCAACATGACACTTGGAATATCAACAACCATTTCCAATCTGGGGGAGAACTGATGGTATGGCTGATGATTCAGAGGAGTCCGTCGACACAGACCCTGAGACTAACCACGAAACTGAATCAGGAGATGATACCGCGGACAATGCAAGTGCTGACACTGCGGACGCTGATGAGGATGAAAAATCATTCCGTGAGCGAGTCGAAGAAATTCGCCAGCGGCGTGCTGAAGAGCGCGAATCGGGTGAGCGACCGGAGCCTGATGAGATGATGGGTGGTGGCGGCGGTGGTCCAGGCGGCGCCCCAGGCGGGATGGGTGGCATGGGTGGCGGCGGTGGCGGCGGTGGCGGCGGTGGTAATCCATTTGCACAGATGATGAGCGGAATGATGGGCGGCGGTGGACCAGGAGCAGGAGCAGGTGCTGGTGGACCAGGTATGGGTGATGGCGACGATAGTGATAATGAGGAAGTTGTTCGTGAAATACGACAACTCCGTGATGAAGTCCGAGATGCAACCCGGCAGCTGCAACGAATTGCCCAGGCTGTTGAGGATCTTACTGATAATTAAAAAGTCTGTGATAAGAACTACTGGTGCTGTTGTATTCATCTGTAGATGTGAACTACCCTACTCTCCTTGCTGTCGGTGATGACTCTGTGAAGCGAGGCTTGCTGCCTCTACGGTGCATTTTGTAGCAGTAACCGTAGTTCCCACAGATATCGGAGTCTGTATCGCTGTTCCACTGGGTTCGGAATGACCCATTTCCTGAAAAAATACAAGAAAAGTTTGTCTTCCAGCACCGACCTGAATGGCTCTTATGTGTGACAAATTATATAATGAGCTTCTGAAGATAACAAACACAGAGAATCGTTCAGTATGTATAATGTGGGTCAGCATACGCAAGTGTATCAAGGAGAATCGTTTGGAATCGGTCAGTGTCTATCGATTTAATCACACGCGCATTTGATGGATAACCCAACACATCAAGTTCATCAGCGAGCGTATATCCACGAGTTGGACCGCTCCGGGAATCGACAGTAATGTGACATTGTGTTGCAGTCTCAATTATATCTGGGTTAAGTACTGTTGCCATTGTGACCGAGTCTGGATGGGTCGCAGTATCATCATTGTGGTCAGTTGCATTGTTCTTTGATTCTTGATTAAACTGGCGCACTGGCTGTATAATAGTCGAATAAAACGAAGCTAATTCGGTATCCATCTGCGCTACCTGCTCGAAGGTATCTGGACCAAGCTTTGCATCCCTCACCGTCACTCCCCAGTCGATAAGTGTGATTTCGAACGCGTCGATAACCATTGCTGCTGCATCAGGGTCAACCCAGAAATTATATTCTGCTGCGGGAGTGACATTACCAATCGTATTAACAGCACCACCCATGCACACAACCTGATCAAGTAACTCAGGCAGTTTCGGTTCAAGTTGTAGTGCGAGCGCAAGATTCGTCAGTGGTGCAATAGCGACGACTGTTATCTCACCAGGATTCTGTCGAGCTGCTTGGATAATATATTTGACCGCGTGGATATCTCCAGATGGAATATTTGTCTGTGGAAAAAGCGATCCACCTAATCCTCCCTCACCGTGCACATGTTCGGCGTGATCGTGGCTTTTCTGCAACGGACTTTGCGCACCCTCATAAACGGTTACGTTATTACCGACACCCGCCGCTTGAAGTGTATATTTTGCATTTTCAACCTGCCGGTTAAATGTGACATTTCCAGCACAAATCGTCACAGCTTCAAGCTCAATCTGATCAGAGAGTGCAGCGAGGACTAAGGCCTGTGTATCGTCACCAGCGGTATCCGTGTCAATAATTACTCGAGTCCGGTCAGTATCGTCCATCAGCAGATATGGTGTCTCAAAAGACAAACCGCTATTGGTTAATACAACGCCTCAGCGTCCAGCTCTTCGACGATAATGTATAACGAAACAAACTCTCTAGCTTTCCGTCTATCATATCTGTTTCGAGCAAAATTAGATCAGAGTAATGATATTGTATCATCTAAACGACCACGGGTCGGGTGACCCGTGGCTTTTCTAATTCCCTCAGCCTACGTCTTAGAAATCTGTTGATATAGTGATAATAAATCATCAACAACGCGGGTGACACTCAATTTTGAGCGGTAATCTAAACATCCATGCATAAATCGGTTATAATCTGTAAGTATTTCAATAACTCTTGCTCCACATGCTGCTGGATTATCAGGCTGGTAATGTCGTCCAGTGATTCCATCTTCAATTGTTGATGAGAGCGCACCGGCATTGACCCCCACAACAGGAGTTCCGCATGCAATTGCCTCCAGAGCAACAAGTCCCTGCGTTTCGACCGGACTCGGAAACATAAATACATCAAGCATGGAGTAAAATACCGGAAGTTCTTCACGTGCGAGGAATCCAAGAAAATGGACGTTTAATCCAAGCTTATCAGCCAATAGCTCAAGTTCCTCTCGTGCTGGACCGTCACCACCGAGCACAACCGTCGGCTCTTGATTGAGCGAATCGACATTGAGATCATCAATTAGAGTTTGTTGAGATATATTATCTCCAGCCGAATCACCGCTGATACTGAATTGATTGATATTTTTGATCTGTGTATTATCTTCAATCGATGCTGTGGCTCGTGGCTCGGCTTCTGCAGTGTCAATGTTCTGTTTAATCCATTCAGCCGCATACAGAAGCTCTGAAAGGTTCTTTTCATATCCATGACGTCCAGTATATCCAATAAGTGGACCAGTGGGGAGGTCATATCGGTCTCGGAATGAGATAGTGGTTGATTCATCTGCCGGGTAAAAAAAGTCAGTATCAACCCCATTAGAAATCACCGCTAACTCTGCGTCGGGATCGATTGATGATTTGAGTCGACTCTGAGCATCATGTGTTGGACAGATGACTGCGTCTGCACGTGAGAGGAACCATTGTTCGTATCCATCAGCTATTGCACTGACGATTCGCTCAACATGCGGTTGAGAGGTGAGATAATCAGCGTATTCACTTGTTGGAGTGTGATATGAAGCAATAAGCGGAACGTCCGCGCGACGAGCCAACCGGACTCCACTTAGACCAACTGCAAATGGTGTATGCGTATGAACAATGTCGATATCAGCTACATCAAGTTCATCAGGAAGTAATGGGAGTCCGAGTCGAAATCCATCGTATAGTGGAAACGGGAGACTGTGGATGCCAAACTCACCTGTTGTTGACTCATATTGGTCTGCAGTTGGGTAGACAATCTGCATTGTTCCACCGCGATCATGCCACTGATCTCGCCACGTTTGAATGGTATATGAAACACCATTGACTGTTGGTAAGTATGTATCAGTAAACGCAACAACGGTGGGGATGCTCATCAGGTTTGATTTACAGAGTATCGGTTAATCGGTTATGGATTCGAGCTAACGGTATCAGAAGCCCAGCTATATTTAACTTAGTATTAATCAAGTAATTATGTTATGTGATATCTGTGGATGTAATCTCATGACCAGCTTCAGTAGCTGTAATGACTGTTTTGTATGTTTCAGCGAGTTGATCACCGACGCCTTCGAGATCATGCTCATGAGCGGTTGCCTTTGCATTCTCACCAAGACGGGACCGTAAGGTCGGATCATTGACCAAGCAATTAATTGCATCACGGAATTCCGCTTGGGTTTCACACTTCAGACAATCCTCATTATGTGTGTAGAATTCCTCAAAGACAGGGATATCGCGAAGAACAACTGCTTTTCCACAGGCCATCGCCTCAAGGACCGCAATTCCTTGATTTTCATTTTTTGTCGGAAAGAAGTAGATATCCCCAGCAGCGTATGCACCACGGATATCATCAACCCATCCGGTGAAGGTGACATTCGATGGTGGATTGTTTGTCCATCGTTGGACTGTTCTGGAGGCCTGAGGACCGGTATCATATGGTCCAAACCATGCAAAATCATATGATGTTTGTTCCGCTACTTGACAGAATGTGGTCAATCCTTTTCGCTCGAAAACATTTCCAACCCCGAATATGACAGGACCGGAAAGATCGTATTTCTGACGGTATTCTTCGCGATATGACTCAAATCCGGATAATGCATTAATATCAACACCGTTCGTTATCACCCGAATCGGTGTTTCGACGGGATATGCCTGAAGAACACTTCGGGTATATTCTGATGGACATAAGAGGAGATCTGCGTGTGAGTAAAACCACTTAAGATATCGTTCGACAACTGGTGCAATTGTCGTCGACCCGCGAAATGATTCCGCAAAATCCTCGCGTGTGATGTGTGCATGGAGGATTAGCGGAATCTCACTCCGAAGTGCATATTGAGCAGCAGCGAATGATCCTGGTCCAACAAGATTACAATGGACAATATCGATATCAGACTCACATCCACGTTCAGAGTCTGCAGTCGAATCGGAGCCATCAACAGCAGAAACGTGAGTATGCGGAGGACTGGAATTGGAATCTGTATCAGAATATTCCTTGTTTGATCTATAGCTGTCACCCGAGTCTTGATCAAGATCAACTGCGGCGGACCAAAGCGTATCTTTGATCCAGTTGCGTGGAGAGAGAGCATTTCGCAGTGATGTATAAATTTCAACATCCGCTACATCGGTTATATTAAGTGCTGCACGCTGGTGGTCAACCGCTGTCCCGATCCCACTGCGGTTAAGTCGGGATTCAAGTTCAAGATAATTCAATACACGCAAGGTCACGTCAGCGCCGGATTTGACTGCAGCGTATTTATATGCCGTTATTCACTTCGAGTATATTGGACTGACCTCGTTGGTTGAAAGTGAACTTATGCCGATAAGACGGAATCACGAGTGCAAATGTAAATATACTACGGAATGTCTTTTAGTGTAGTGAATAGATCTAAGAATGATCATGAGCATTCCTGCCGAGCGAATGAAGCGACTTCATGTCCTTGCTCGTGAGGCGGTGGCTACCGGAAAAAAGGCGCGAGCACGGTCATATGTCAAACTTGCTAGACGGATTGGCGAACGAAACCGTATCAGTCTTCCCCGTCAATTTCGCCGTTTTAGTTGCGATAACTGTGATATTTATCTTCGACCGGCGAAGACAGCACGTGTTCGATTGCAACCTGGCCATGTTGTCATTCGATGTTTAGAATGTGGCGCAACAAAACGCTATCCGCATGAGTGAAATTTAGCCTAACAGTCATGATTTAAATGATTTATCCAGCAGTCGACAGTGTAATCCTCTTCGAAGCAAATTACAATGCAGGCGTTTATCCATGGATACACAGGCACTTCGAAAGCAAGCACATGATCTAGATATAACCGTGTGGGTTGGGAAAAGTGGAATCGACCCCGTTGAGCCAGAGTTAGACAATCAACTGAAAGATACTGACCTCGTAAAAGTAAAGTTCCTTCGCGCAGCACAGGGTGGCACAACAGTCGCAGAACTTGCGGATGATCTCGCGAACCGGGTAAATGCCCACGTTATTGAGACGCGTGGAAATACAGGCGTTCTTTATCGACGATGAGTACCATATTTGATTTGACAACCACTCCACTGCAGGTCGGCGTTGACCTCTCTGGATCGATTGCACGTTTATTGACTCGTGCTGGTCTTCCTGAGACAATCGCAGGACTGGCTGGACAAGCAATTGCATTTATTGCGGTTTTTGCGCTTATTTTTATTGGCGGTCGAACTATCATCATTCGATTGCTTGAGCGAGTTTTAGACTCTCGCGATATTGAAGCACATGCGCGGAAGCCTCTTCGTCGGATCGTCGTTATTGCTATCGGGTTCGTTGCACTAACAATCGGATTCGGGGCAGCAGGGTATGGAAACTTTCTTCAATCACTTGCAACTGTGGCTGCCGCAGCAACACTTGCGGTCGGGTTTGCACTTCAAGATGTATTGAAGAACTTTGTTGCTGGTGTGTTTATCTATGCTGACCGACCGTTCAAAATTGGTGATTGGATCGAATGGAATGGACATGCTGGAGTTGTTCAGGACATCAGTTTTCGAGTAACACGAGTCCGGACATTCAATAATGAGTTGCTGACAGTCCCAAATTCGACACTCACTGATGGGGTGATCAAGAATCCGGTCGCAAATGAACGACTACGAATGCAGGTTCCATTCGGTATTAGTTATAATGATGATATCGATGCTGCTTCAGCAATCATTCATGAAGCGGCTGATGATCATGCGGATATCTTAACGGAGCCTGAACCGACAGTTCGGCTTTCTGAACTGGGTGACTCTGCTGTGACACTTCAATCGCAGGTCTGGATCGATAATCCAAGCCGCGGTCGTGTTGCAAAAGCACGCGCACAGTATGTACAAATGGTAAAAGAGCGGTTTGATCAGCATGAAATCGATATGCCATATCCAAATCGAACACTTGAGGGTGAAGTTACTATTGCAGGGGGCAGTATTGAACAGTCATAACTCGATTTGTTCGACAAGTTGATCCCCACCACGAGTATTGACTGCAACAATTCGGACATACTCTTGTAGTCCCGAATCACGAAGTTTTGCTTTCAGTAGATTATCGACCTGGTATACGCCAGCGGCGTTGATCATCTCAATTTTGACAAGAACAGGGCAGTCCGATCCAGATTGTAATGAGACACGATTAATCGCCTGGCTTGAGAGTGTATCAATCCCCCGTCCGCCTTTTTTATATGGAATCCGCGATCTGCCACGTTCCATATCTAACGCATCAGCAACACGGATGATGCCTGCCTCTGTGGTAAGTGGATCCTCCGCTGTGTGATGGCACAGAATTGCATGTAATATCTCAGCTTTCATACGGACTTGCTGTTCGATATCATAAAAATCGAACTGTGGAAGAAACCGATCGAGAATATCAGCAGCAAGTGGGATTGAATAATATGGGTGCTTATCGCGATGAACAACATGACCAACGTCATGTAGCGTCGCAGCAAGAGCGATAATCACTGGTTCATCAGCGCCAGATAATCCCTGTTCTGTTGCACCATTAAATTCGATATTACTAGTTTTTAGAAGTTCATATAATCTAAGCGCACGATTACGAACGATCTCAATATGCTTGGTTCCGTGATCATTATATCCTTTTCGCGTTACTGCATTAACATTTTGAGCCTGTAGATACGTTGTAATCTCGGGGTCTGAGAGAATTTCTGGGAGAACAACATTGAGACGCTCTGTCGGAAAGTTATGATCATCATCTGGATCATATTGGCGATCCTCAACATCAACCGAGCCTGATTTAGCCATTACATTGTCTGTATGATACTGAGTATCAAATATCTAGTGGGAGAAATATCAATGCTGTTTGGTTGTCATTGCCGAGGAAATGCCGGCAGATGTGAGGAGCGCTGTCGAGACTGCTCTGCATAGGTACTAGTCGGAGGGTAACATAGGGTATGTTGTGGAGCACTTCGTGGTCAACCCCTGAGGCAATTGTCTCCATTATGTGTAGAAGTTGTGAATGACTTCTGCAGATGCTGACTCCTCTCCATACTCATACCGCTCGTGTTTTATTACTGCTCCTCATGAGATTGAGTGCTCGCGTCAACTGCCTCAGGATCAAGCCCCAAGGTATCCGCCTTGATTCATGATGAATATACACCCCAAAATATGTGTCATTACATATAACTTAATTTACTATTATGACCTATCGTTACGTGAATTGTCTCGGTCAGCTAACTAACATGGCTGAAGTAAACGACCACAAATAAACGAGTCAACTGCCGTGGAACTCTCGCTCTTTTCATTAGATATCTGTCGAACCCGCTGGCTGATATGGCTATGTTGTCGAAACATAAGTGATGCATCAACCACGGAGACTCTTCCCACACGGAGTCAGCGTGTGCTCACAGTACCCTGACATATCTCGACTGATAATCTGGATAAGAGGCATATTGATATTATTACATAATAGTTTGATAATATAGGAATATTATTGTCGTACAAGATATTCAAATATCAAATTGATATACTGAATATGAACTGCCCCGCGCCGGGTATGACCTGGGGAGTATGTTTTCGCCGTCATGGACACAGTAATGGCGATTTTTCATTCCATTCGCTGTGTCGACTTTATGTTAGTAACACTCAAAACAAAATTGCGCGGTGAGCGTTCGTGTATTCAAATAACTCCAATACTGTCCGTCTCAGTATCATTTTCTCCATGTGAGAAAGGCTTCGGGAGATGGCACGACATATTGAACATTACAACTGAGCATCAGAAAGGACAGATTGATTCTTAGTTGTCGGATTTATTAGATTTCTATGATAAAGTGAATTTGTGTGACTATGCTGTTGAGTCTCCGAAAAGACTATAATTACCACTAGATTACTGCCAGATAACCATGACCGGAATCATCACTCCGTTGTTCCCAGGGCTGCCGGGCGGACCAGAACTCCTCATTGTTCTACTTGTGCTCGTCTTATTATTCGGAGCGAATAAAATTCCAAAATTGGCTCGCTCAACAGGTCAAGCAATGGGTGAGTTTAAACGGGGAAGAGAGGAGCTTGAAGAAGAATTAAGTGAAGTTGAAGATGGTAGTGGTGAAGATGAGGGATCCACCCCAACCTCTAGCTCATCATCAACCGAATCTGAAACTGAGACGGCGACTGAACCAAATTGATATCTACACTGATTGGGTGAATGTGGGTGCTGCAGTGAGATTTCAGAAATTCGGGTCTCAGTTGTATCAGAGATGTTTAATTCAGAATCAGAATATAGAACATTTATTTATTTTCAATATATCTCAAGAGTAAATCTATAGAAATCGGAATGTGTGATACTATGAATTCATCTATCTGCTCGTTAGTGTGGGTCTTGTATTCATAACTAATACATATACTGGCTTACGCAATATGTATTGAGTCTATACGAATCATTCGACATGCAACAAATAATAAATAATTAGGATTTGATGTGATTATCGGATGAAGTATATAGAGGACGTGTGGCCTAGTGGACAAGGGCGAGAGGTTCCTAACCTCTAGATCGCGGGTTCGAATCCCGCTACGTCCGTCCGTTTTTTTGATTCGTAGCAATCGGCGATCAGTTGAAATCCAGTTTAATTATATTGTTAATTTTATTATTTTAGAACTGGTTTGATTCTCGATATACCTNACATAGTCAGCTATCAATGCNAAGTATAACTTTTCACCTGAGTTTGTCNTTGCAGTGGGTATAACCGAACAATTGGATTTATACTCGTGACGATATGATNTTATATAGTGCACTTTTTGAGCAGTTCTACATGGTATCAATTTGGGTTCATTTTCGCTGATGACGAATCTCTGAGTATTACTATTAGCAGAGGAGTCCGAGAATATGAATATTGATCTCCGATCAGCAGCAAGGAAGGTATTTAAGCGACCTGAAGATTTAAAACTGACAGAAGGGCCAATTGGGCGGTCATTATTCTTTCTTTCGCTACCAATTATCATTACAAACCTCCTACAGGTTGCATATAATTTTGCAGATACATTCTGGTTAGGTCGTTACAGCACCGATGCATTGGCAGCAATCAGTCTTGGTTTTCCTCTGGTGTATCTGTTTATTTCACTTGGACTTGGGTTGACCGTCGCCGGCAGTGTATTGGTCGCACAACACACCGGCGCAACACAAACAGCACAAGCAGACTATGCTGCCTCACAGACCGTCGCATTTACGATTGCAATTGGAATACTGCTTGGCGCCGCCGGTGTAATATTTGTTGATGAGGTGCTGAGTGTTTTCGGTGCCGACCCGGTTGTGCTTGCGCTCGCCACGGATTACATGCGAATTATTTCCTTTGGACTTCCATTTCTATTCGGATTTATCGTATTTATTGCGTTGATGCGTGGTTCTGGTGATACACTGACACCCATGCTCGTCATGCTTGGAACAGTCATTATAAATGTGATTCTCGACCCAATATTGATTTTTGGTGTTGGACCCGTACCAGAGTTGGGTGTTGATGGGGCCGCGATAGCGACCGTGTTTTCACGAGGATCTGCAGCAGTCGTTGGTTTGTGGATTCTTTTCAGTGGAGGTCATGGCGTACAAATTACGCTAAGTGATATGTGGCCTGATCGAGAATATATCAGAAAATTGCTTCGAATAGGGGCACCTGCCTCACTCGAAAACACGGGACGTGCTCTTTCAGTTAATGCTATTTTACTCATCGTTACGTTATTTTCTACGCCGGTTGTTGCCGCATTTGGTGTTGGAATCCGTGTATTTTCAATGATTTTCATGCCTGCGATTGCGATTGATCGGGGGGTTGAGACAATGACTGGGCAGAATATTGGTGCCGGAAATAGTGACCGAGTTTCAAAGACAAATCGATTTGCTGCGATAACATCATTCGGCATCCTTTCGATTCTTGGGATTATAACATTCATTTTTGCTCCCGAAATTATCAGAGCATTTGATGACTCGCCTGCGGTTGTTGAACAAGGTGCGACATTTCTTCGCTGGATTGCACCGACATTCGGATTTGTTGGGATATTACGGGCTTATAGCGGGGGATTTCGGGGAGCTGGAAAAACTCTTACTGCTGCGGTGATTACAATTGTTCTATTCGGATTTATTCGTTTGCCGGTTGCATATGTCGTTTCACAAGGGCTAATTCCGTTTGATATATGGATATTTGGTACCCGAACGCCAGAGGGAATCTGGTTCTCATTCGCTATCTCAGGCATCGTCGCAGCACTTGTTGCGGCTGGATGGTTCGAACGTGGGACATGGCGGGATAGAGATCTGACGGAGGGCACAGATACACCTGCGGACGCAAACAGAGCAACAGAGCAATCCTCAGATCCGGACCCGGATCCATCGGCGTCAGAGACATAGAGATAGGTCGACTATCATAGATAGATTATTATTATGATATTACTGACATTGAATTTCTCAATATCTGAACTTACTGAAAATCCGAGTGGAATATATATGCTCTGAGCAAGATGAACATCGATCTGCGATAATCAATTTAATTTAGTTGCACATGAACGTGACTGAACCATTGTATCATAGCATCAATGAATAAGTACACTCGGTATCGTCATTGAATTATGAAGCACACCGAATTAGCTACATTGCGAACAGACGGGGGAAAGGTAAATGACGATATGGACTCAGACGGAAACCATCATCAAACTGGACCAATCAAATTCAATGTGACAATTGAGGACGGAGCGACAGTAATTGATATGCATGGTGATAGAGATACAGCAGTGATTGTACAGTCGGCATCAGGAGAGCGCGTGTATCTCCCTCCAGAAGACTTTGAACGGGCTGCTCCGACTACACAGCGAAACGAGAGCGCAGATCAGTCTGCCTCAACAAACAGTCCATATCAATCTGCAGCGAGTGACAGTCCGTATCAATCAGCGCCAACTGATAGTCCATATCAATCCTCGGGGACCGACAGTCCGTATCAGTCTACGCAGTCACAGTCACAGTCACAATTAGAATCAGATGAAGAAGGGCTTGTATCGACAACCGAAGGTTACCGTATTTATCATCCTGAACCAGCAACAGATGTTCGAGTTCTTCGGTGATTTTTTACTTGCAAGCGCTGAGTTACTTCAGCGATAATTATATGATTGAATCATAAAGCGCGAGCGTTTCATCAACCACCTCATCCCAGGTCACAGGGTCATACTCTGGGCTGCCCTCGAGCGTCAATCCACGTTCAATGCCTCTCGCGATTGATTGTGATTCAGCTGCAACCTCAACGACGCAGTCATCTGGAAGGACTTCATTCACACCGCTTTCAGTCGCAACGACGTGAGTGCCAGCTGAAAGTGCTTCTGTGATTGTAATTCCAAATGGCTCTGACAATGATGGAGAAATAAATAAATCCGCAGCAGCATAATAATCGCCAAGTTCTTTTTCGGGCACGTATCCGACCCACTCAATTGAGTCCTCAACATTAAGTAATTCCGCAAATCGTTTGAGTTGGTCAGTAAGATGACCAGAACCGCCAATGACAAGTGTCACATCATCACGCCGGAGTTGATCCATCGCATATACAAGATGTGAGATTCCTTTCTGATTTGTGTGTCGCCCAACAAAAAATAGCATTGACTCGCTGATATTAAGTTCAGCTTTGAAGTCGCGATCAGTTGTCTCACACGTCGAAAATCCATTATAAATTACTCTTGGATCGCCCCCATACTGTGATTGAACATCAGTTGCGGTGAGTTCACTGACAGCAATGAGATGGTCTGCACGGTTTGCAAGCCGACGTTCAGTTTCAACCTCTCGTGTTGGTGGGTCGAGATTTCGATCAGCGGATAGCGAATGGAACGTTGTCACCCACTCAACCTCGGCATTTGCTGTTGCCCGAGAGCCAGGACCATACCCAAACCAATCATGCGTGTGCACAATATCAGCATCTGCTGCACGCGTTGCAAAGGTCTCACTCATTCGTCCGACTCGCGTGATGATGTCACCATCGCCGGTTGGGACGCCAATAATACCCTCACGATCTTCTGGAGCATACTCCGCTGGGAGCACTAACTCGATATCGACATCTCGGGCGCGCATTCCATCGAATAGCTCACCCACATGTGTATCTAACCCGCCGCTCACATTCGGCGGAAACCCCCATCCAAGCATTAGAATTTTTGGCGACATCATGGTACATGTCTTTGTGGACTCATTACATAACAGTTATTGGTGACCCATTATCTTCAGGCGTGATATCCTCGCCCAGCCTGAACGCCGGGGCTTCCACCGCAGGTGCAATACCAACACGACGTTGTATTGAGGTTTCAAAACGTGTGCGCGTCACTGGTCTCCGGCTCCATCCACGCTCCCACTGCTGGTGAGCTAGACGAACCCTTGTCACTGGAAGCCCGCCTCTCGGACGGGAGTCCCTCTCTCGGCGACGTGTCTTCATCGGCCTGCCACTGACCCCCGCTCCGAGGCGAGTCATCGCCTGCCGGTTTCCGAGGCAGGCTCTCTCCCTACGGATTGAGCCGATTGGCTCTGTTCGCTGCTGCGTTCAGATCCGCCTGGTACTCCGACACCCCACACGTATCGTTCGTACATTTGAACGTACCCTGATGCGGTCGATACCCAATGTTGACACGCATGACACATCTTCGACGTATGGCGCGAATACACGTGCACGTACGCGTATTCCACAGCGATTCCGTGTTCCGCNGCCCTCTCCTTGATGCGTGACTGCAATCGAAAGAACAGCCACCTGCCGAGTCGTCGATTCCAGTACTTCCCAATATCCCCGTCGGTGATACCGTCAAGTTGTTCAAAAACGTTGACCGGGTTCTCGAACTGTGAGGCATATTCGACTGCCCGATGTGAGGCTTTCTCTTTTTCGTCTTTGATAACGTCCTGCCACCGTCCCCACACGAGGTCGTCACAGAGGTTCGACGCATATCGTGGTTTCAGTCGGTCTTCAGTGCTGGCTTGTCTTTCTCGGAGGTGTCGGACGCGACCACCATCCACGAACAACGAATCAACCGGGGTGTTGTCTCGGAGGGCACAGCCCACCAAGAGTTTCGACTCACCCACGTCGAATCCGACAGGATCCATATCGTCATTCTCGCACGAACACCAGTGGACTGGTTCGGTTCGATTTCGAAGTTTACCGTGACGTGCAACACCCAACGATTCCCGTCACGTTGCAAACGGAGTTCGCCCGCCCACATGCTTTCGTCTTGGCTGTCGGTGAGAGAGTGCCACCACTGTTTTTACTCTGGGTTTAATCAGGGTGGTATCTAGAGGTTTATCGCCCTACCGGGGAGTGGGATTTCCCAGCAGATTTCGTGGTGTCGGGTTTCATTACATAGTCTAAAGGAAACAGCGAGAGTTCCACGGGTCACCTCACCTGACCCGTGGCTGAATCGCGTACACTCGCCTAATGTTCCGGTGTGAATGTGGCTTGGAGAGCGTGGGCGTGGGCGAAACACGCTGGCGTAGATGTTGAGTCGGGTAATTACCGGACTCGCAAAACCCAACCGTTTGTTCGGAAGGTGAGCCTGTCTGGGTCGGGGCGTTCTATAAAGCGCCCATCCTCATTCCGTGAAATCGCTTCGCGTGGAGTGCTTACGACGTATGCTGAGGGAATTAGGAAAGCCACGGGTCGGGTGACCCGTGGTCGTTTACGCCCCGATCGCCTCGATTGTTTGTAGATATACAATCAGGGAGTGAATATATCGAGGTTTACCTCTGAGTTATTCACGCCAGACACGATTCAATAATCGAAACGACCATGTGATAGAATGTCACAATAGATATGTGCACGTCGTCGTTAATGCTGCGATCAGTATCGATGGAAAGTTGTCAACGCGCCGCCGCGAACAGGTTGCAATTAGCGGCGAGCGTGATTTTGAACGAGTCAGTGAACTTCGGGCTAATAATGATGCTATCCTTGTTGGGATCGGGACCGTCCTCGCAGATGATCCACATCTTGTCGTTGAGGGGTCATACCGGAAACGTCGTCAAGATCAAGGACTCATCCCAACACCGCATCGTATCATTATTGATTCACGAGCGCGGACGCCAACCGATGCGGAAGTCCTTGATGATGAAGCACCGACATATATTATTGTCAGTGAGTCAGCACCCACCTCTCGGCAAGCAGATCTTGAAGTTGAAGGAGCAAATGTTATGATTGCTGGACGAGATCGTGTCTCAATGCCAGCTGCATTATCAGCACTCGCTGACAGCGGAATGAGTTCAATAATGGTTGAAGGCGGTGGTGAAATTATCTTTTCATTATTTGAGGCTAACCTTGTCGATGAACTCTCAGTATATGTCGGCTCCATGCTTATCGGTGGACGGGATGCACCCACGTTAGCCGATGGTGATGGCTTTATCGATGACCCAACACAGTTGCAGTTGACATCTGTCAAGCAGATTGATGATGGGGTATTATTACAATATGATGTTGAGACGACTGCATCGACATATGATTCAATTGATTGAAATTAATATTGAGACATTGAAATCAGCGGTGTTGTTGTGCAGTCACACAGAACCACTAAGAGGACGCCGATACAATATACTATTATGAGTGCTCCTGCAGCAACTGACGAACCGGTCCACGTTGAGAGTCAATCAGATCTTGAGTCGTTCGTTAGCGATCACGATATTGTTCTTGTTGACTATTATGCTGATTGGTGTGGTCCATGTAAGATGCTTGAACCCACTGTCGAGGAGATTGCAACAGAGACGAATGCTCTTGTCGCCAAGGTTGATATCGATGAACTTCAATCACTAGCACAAGAAAAAGGAATCCGGTCAGTTCCAACATTACAGTTCTATGCCGACGGCACGATGGCAGAACAGGTCATTGGCGTCCAAGATAAGAGTGATCTTATGTCGGTTATTGACGGTCTCACAGATTAACTGTCTGATATGTAATACAGCGTAGGACCGTGTATTATCATGGTATGCTTGGTGAACTTATCAATGATTATATGATATATGATATCTTTATTATCAGGTTTAGCTAAATTAAGCAAAAGACCGCTCATTAAGAACCGACTGAAGTGGACGAACACGGAGGGGATATATCTGTCAATCGTAACTTTTGATATCATAATATGAGATGTAATATACTGTTCTTACGTGGGGTTGTTTCAACTCATAACGCATACAAGAGTAACATTCATTTTTGACGTTCTGCCATGTTTAACTCAGGCAGACTCAACCTCTCAAGCAAGATGTTTGAGAAAAAGAGTCTTGATCGGGCTGTGAACGCCCCCACAGCGAGTGATTCTCTCTGATCTTGGATATGGTCAGACCCTGAATTAAACTCCACCAGAAGCTCTACGCTTAACCAATTCACACGAGCAATCGAGTATGGTTATATAACTGTTACAGAATCCAGTATCTATGAGTAACTACCAGTAGTAAACAGCATATCAGAATGCCACGGTCGTACTCGATTGGCGAGTTCGCAGACGAACTCGGTGTTCACCCCCAGACCGTCAAGCCTGGTGTCGCAACGACGATTTCGACTACACCCGAACACCCAGCGGTGAACGTCGAATTCCACACCGAGAACTCCGCCGGCTCGCAGGCGACACTCGCCCAACAGACCGTGTTGCACTTTACGCCCGCGTTTCGAGTCACAGCCAGAGTGAAAACGGCGACCTTGACCGCCAACTCGCCCGACTCACGGAATACGCTCACGACCACGGATGGAGCGTCGAAAACACCTATACCGACATTGGAAGTGACCTCGATGAGGACCACCGTGGGCTCAATCCCTTCTCGATGACGTACAGGAAGCCGACTACGGACGCATTCTCGTCACTCATAAAGATAGACTCACCCGTTGGCTTCTCGTATCTCAAGCGGCATTTCGACTATTACGCCATCACAGTCACCATCATCGAAGACGGGACGGACAAATCTGCACGGGAGGAACTCGTTGACGACCTCATCAAGCTCGTCGCCAGCTTCAGCGGCAAACTCTACGGTATGTGCTCATCGAAAAAACAACAGGTCGTCAATACCGTCGAATCAGAGGTGAAACCCGATGAGTGACCACCTTTCACTCCCAATTCACTTGCCAGACGAAGAGGACAAACGATTCGAGCGACTGGCAACACCCATCCGTCGTGTCGCCAACCATGTCCTCGAAGACCATTGGACACCAGTCCATCTACGGGATTGCTGACGCATCGCATCAGGCGTGGAAATATTTCGATGAACATGAACCGTTTGAAGA
>P_A23_Liq_3_FmtDRAFT_1000034_pt1 | contig 27090 bp, 21 predicted proteins | sample PonA233FremontCA_FD_10237 | JGI IMG/M metagenome (IMG submission 10237)
GATTGCAATGAGCACGTTCCGGTGACGGGCCTCAAACGAGTCGTCTGTGATCCGGCTGCCATCCGGGGTATTGTTGATAAATCGCTGTAGCTTCCCACTGCTCTGGTTCCCAGTATGAGTTTCCATGCTATGAATACTTCAAATCTTGCGTAATAATCGTTTTGCATCGTTAAAAAACAATGAAGGTTCTATTTGAGAAGAATGTGCATCCGAATATATATACAAACACTATACACACGTTCAACACAAACTATGGAAAATACGATCACAGTGGTCGCGATCCAAGCAAATGAGCTTGTACCGGAAAAATAGCGCCACAATTGGTATGTGGATACGCTATCGGCAGTCGATTGTCGCAAAACCCGACCTCCACGGGGTGCAGTCGGCGTGTGGTTCTGTGTACTGTCGGCCTATCGGCCGCTCAAAGACGGTTTTCAACACAGCATTCGTAGCGAAGTACGACGCGAGACGCTATGGACTGCTGGTAGATATTTAAGGGTCGGAGTAGGAATCACATATACGATATTGGTTGATTTCTACTCTTCAAAACGCAGTACGCGGTAATGGGTCAGGACGGATTTGAACGAATTGTGACACTTCGGTAACAAGTTACCTCGTGTCACTACTTCGCACTCGCTTCGCTCGCGCGAACGAACGACCTGCACCGGTTCAGTCGCCGTCATGACAGCAACACTGGGGCAGAGACCACGTGCTGCTCCCTCGAACCCCTCTACCTCCAACGCGCTACTGCACTCATCTCTCCAAACTATGAGTGTAACAGTGCAAGAAGCCGCAGAGGCGTACATCAATGAAAGAGAAACCGAGTTGAGTGATTCATCAATACAGAACCATCGATACCAAATCAAGCAGTTCAGAGTGTGGTGCAGCAATAACAGCATCGCTACCCTCGATAACATCGAAGCGATTGACATCAGTCGTTTCAGACGCGACCGCAGCCAAGAAATCAACAATAACACGCTCTACAACCAACTTAGCGTACTACGGTTGTTTCTCGCGTTCTGCGCTCGGATGCAGTGGTGTGACGAGCATCTGAGCGAATCGATTGTCCTGCCGCGGCGCGATGGGCAGGCGCGTCACACTGCGATTGACAGCGACCGTGTTGAAGCAATACTGAGTGAACTAGAGCAGTACCGGTACGCGTCTGTAGACCACGTTATCTTGAGCTTATTGTGGACGACAGGCATGCGAATAGGCGCGCTCAGGGCTTTGGATGTCGATGATGTGCATATCGATGAGCGATGGTTAAACGTCGCTCACCGGCCTACTGAAGGCACTCCGTTGAAGAATAAGAATAACTCAGAGCGACAAATTAATCTACATGACTGGGTGGCTGATGCACTCGGTGCTTGGATGTCAGATCGGCGTCCAGATACTACAGATGGGTACGGTCGAAGCCCACTAATCGCTACGAAAAGCGGGCGCGCTGCGCGTTCAACAATCCGAGGCCACATTTACAGGCTAACTGCGTGTGGGAGTCTCGGCAGTGGCTGTGGGTGCAGTGATTTCCCGTCCAAGTGCGACGAAGCAGTCGCTCCTCACGATATTAGACGTTCCAGTATTTCTGCTTGGCTGCAGAAGGGCGTTGAGCCAGCTCTTCTGAGTGATAGGGTTGACACGTCAACTGATATGATGGACAAGCACTACGATGTCAGAACTGAGTCAGAAAAGAGGGAGCGAAGGAGGGACGCGTTCGATATGTAGGTAAGTCAACGGAATCGCATTGCATCAACAACACAGTTACTTGCTGTGTTTATGAATATACTATCGCAGTTTTCGTCCTCGAATTGTTTAGCTAACTGGTAGATTCGATGCGGGTCATCGATATCCATTCGCTCGGCTACTTCGTGGGGGGTGCAGTCGTACGCTTTCAAATACATTTCTGCTTTAACCTCTAAGAAATCTGCATCGTACTCTGCAGCGATTCTATCGATTTCACCGTTAAACGATTCAAATTTCATTAGTGCTTTAGTGAAACAGTCACAATTATTGCCGGAACGATACAGAACTCCACCGGGAACTTCGATTCGCTTACCAACGATGTGGTGTTGCCATGCGATATCAGCATCTGGGTCGATTAACATTGGCTGCCACTCGTTGTGGTTAGACGTGTGAACTTTAGCGTAGATGTTGTTGGAGTAATCTCTGCGTCCAAGCTCTATACGTTCAATTTTCGAGGCAGTCATGCCACGTTGAATAGTGATTCTCGGGGTTTTGAACGCTGGTAAATTGAGTTAATGAAGTGAAGAAAGAGGAATGAAGGAATGAATGATGGATTATGAATGTGAAGTATTGATGTTATTCAGTATTCTCGATGTCTTCGCGGGCGCGACGGATGTTCCGCGCGACACTGCTTCGGTCGCGTCCCGTCCTCTCAGCCCAGTCCTGAATGTCGATTCGATGGATTTCGCAGGCGTAGTAGTCAACCCCGCGCGCTGCACTGCTTTCTTCAATACATTCAGCGAGTCCTTCCAAGGGTTTTCGTCCACTCATTAGTTTTCAACCTCCTCTTCGACAAGTTCCCATGTCATTTGTTCTATTTTCCCGCGTATTTCTTCAACTGACAGCGGTGTGATTTCCGCTAAATCTATCGCGTGCGGTCCTCCAAGTGGCAAATCCTCGTTTTCATCCATCTGGTCGTAGAGCACGCAGACAGCCAACACAGGCTCAATAGCCTCTAGTGCTTCCGTTTTTGTGTCTGCGTTTTCGATCTCCCATCGATTCTCGTTCAGGATTTCGTCTGGTGTCGGTACATACTCTGTTTGACTCATTAGTTCTCACCTTCCTCTTCGACATCTATTTCGACTTTTGGGTAAGCTGGGATGACATCGCTTTCGTACTGCAGTGTGCGGATTATTCTGTTGCAAAGTTCACGGTTCTCAGGCACATCAACATCAATCACGTCCCCCATTATGTATTCTATTTCAAACGTGTCGTTCCACGGGTCTGTTGTCCAACCATCGAATGGAACTGGTTCGTGAACAAATCTATCACCGAATATTGCTTCTTCGGCAAACTCGTTAACAACCGACTCCAGTGCCCGCTCAAATTCATCACAATTCCGTTTGAATTTCTTCAATTTATTGACTTCTATATCAGGAACTTCCTCAAGCTCTTCTGAGTCGTCAATAATATTGTTTAATGGGTCTGGGTTCACCGAGTCAGCGTATGTGACGGTCATTTCTCCGATTTTACTGACGGTGTAGTACGCGTCTACTAAGTGGCATTTGTGTGGTATCATAACCAACACATCAACTCCTGTTTCTGGGATTGAGTAAATACGGTATCTTGCCATTCCACCGGCGTCTATCGCAGCTCTTGCGTTCCAGTTTGACGGGATTGTCCACAGTTTTTCGTGTTTTTCAACTGTTTCTCGTTCTGCTGGGACTCGTTTTGTCCATTTGTCACGGGGTTCTTGTCCGTTCGATACAATGATGTGTTCGTCTCCGTCTCGGTATGCGGCTAATGCACCGTCCGCGCTGAAGTAGCGGACTTCATCGCTGCTGTGTTTTATTTCTCGTATGTCTCGTGTGTCGTCTGTTGTTGTCGTCATGGTTAGTGTGTGGTTTCGTGTTATTTTTGTGTTGGTTCGACTTGGTTCCGTTCTGAGTGTGTTACCTTTCTTCGCATTTGGTACATAGTACCCCGAGATTAACACTCTTGTGGTACATTGTGTTTTTCTAACACTGAGTTTTAAATAACATCGCATTCGAAGAGTCGCACTGTCCGTGAAGCTCAGTGAAGCGATTATTTTCCGTTACAAACCAGCGGTTTCGTACGCGTTTATCCCGGGGTTCGACCCTTAGATGACCGAGAATCCGGGAATATGAGACAAAGTCTCAATTAGAACTCGTCCAAAATGGTACTAATCGCTGATACAGACAAATATTAACCCATGCCGGGAAACACAATTGTCTGTGACAGCGACAAACACAGACAATCATAATGTAAACCGTACGTGGTGGAAAGAAGCGGTTATTTATCAAATATATCCTCGGAGTTTCAATGACACGAATGGGGATGGGGTCGGCGATATTCAAGGGATTGTCGAGAAAATTGATTATCTTGATGACCTCGGCGTTGATATTATATGGCTGAACCCTGTCTACAAATCCCCAAATGCTGACAACGGATATGATATCGCTGACTACCGGTCAATTATGGACGAGTTCGGCACGATGGAGGACTGGGAGGAACTTCTCGATGGCCTGCACGACCGCGGCATCAAGCTCATCATGGACCTCGTGGTTAACCACACCTCTGACGAACACGAGTGGTTTGTCAACGCCCGCGATTCCAACAATGAGTACCACGACTACTACATCTGGAAGAACGGTCGCACCGACATCGACGGCTTCACCGGCCATCTCGGTCCCGAGGACGAGGCCCCACCGAATGAGTGGGAGTCCTTCTTCGGCGGACCCGCGTGGGCCTACGACGAGGATGTTGGCAAATGGTATCTCCATCTATTTGATGAGAAACAGCCCGACCTAAACTGGGAGAACCCCGACGTGCGGGACGAAATCTTTGACATGATGGAATGGTGGCTAGACAAAGGGATTGATGGCTTCCGGATGGACGTAATCAATCTCCTGTCAAAACCCGATTCGGTGACAAAACACGATCCCCCGCTGAACGATACAGAGGTCTGGGAGACCTTCGATGGGCCGCGGATGCAAGAGTTTCTTCGAGACATGCACGACGAGGTGCTTGCGGGTCGGGATGTGTTCGCCCTCGGCGAGATGATGGGCCGGATGGACATGGAGACCGCCATCGATTACGTCGGCCGCGATGGGCCACTGTCGACTTTATTCCATTTCGATCACGTACTGCTAGATCACGGCGGCGAAATCTGGGAAACGAACGAGTGGACGCTCAACGACTTGCGAGACTCGTTCAACCGCTGGCAGTACGGGCTGGCCGAAGACGGGTGGAACTCGATCTACCTGAGTAATCACGACCAGCCGCGGCTGGTCTCGCGCTTTGGCAACGACGGCGTGTACCGTAAGGAGTCCGCGAAACTGCTAGCGACTCTGATCTTCACGCTGCGTGGGACGCCCTACGTCTTCCAAGGTGCGGAAATCGGCATGACGAACTACCCCTTCGAATCGTTGGATGAGTTCCGTGATGTAGAGACTATCAACCCCGTGCGGAACGCGCTGGAAAGTGGGGAGATTGAGAGCTTCGACGACATCAAACACGGACTGCGACACAACAGCCGCGACAACGCCCGAACACCGATGCAGTGGGATGACAGCGAATACGCCGGCTTCACCGACGGTGAACCGTGGATTGGTGTTAACCCGAACCACAGCGATATCAATGTTGAAGCCGCCCGAGAAGACGAGAACTCGATTTGGCACTTCTACCGCGAGTTGATGGAACTCCGCAAACACAGCGACGTGAGCGACGTGATGGTTTACGGCGACTACGAGGTGCTGATCAACGACCACGATGAAGTCTGGTCGTATGTACGCTCGCTGGGCGATGAGCGACTGCTGGTCACGCTTAATTTCGCCGAGTGGGAGAGCCACACTTGGATTCCGGAGTACGAGGTTGATTTCAACCCCCATGAGATGGAAGCCGAACTCCTGCTGTGCAACTACGGGGCCGATGAGCGTGCGACAGATGTTGAGCCTGAAGCTTTCGATCTGCGACCATGGGAGGCACGTATCTATAGAATAAGTTGATTAGTGAATACTAATAACACCCAGTAGCTGCCAATTTCAGATACTTGTTCGTGCTAATTCATTAACGTCGGCTATATTCTTCTTTATATTCTCGCGTTGTTTTATCTTTCATTTCTAATTTATCTCGCTTATTTTCCGGAATTGTCTCGTATAACTCTATATACTGGGATTTGCTGAGGTTTTTGATTTTATTCTTATTGTTTTTATACAAGAATTCATCCCACCGCTCACGCGGAACCGTATCCTTCACACGCTGGATGAGCTCACGGTCAGAGAACAACGCTTCAACCTGAGACTTATTTGGATATTCAGTCGGCATTGGCTCTTTCTTAGTATTCTCGAAATCCCATCGCTCGATGCTAACCTTGTCCTGTTCAATATCTAGGTTAGCTTGGAACACCAATTCCGGCTCCATCATGTAGAAATCGTATTTCTCAGGATGCAGATTCAACGGCGCAGGGTCATCTTTCTCAGTGTAATTGTTTTCCCAGTAGTCACGAACAAAAGCGCGGTAATACCACTGGTCAGGGTCTACAACCCATGCGCGTAGTCGTACTTCGTCACTGTCCGTGCTTTCGCGGTCAAACATCAACAGCAGCAACCGCGGGATGCCATCTAGATATAGATCTAATTCTTTCTCGTCACGGATACTGAAAATCCAGTGTGAGTCAGTCTTGATGTTGATATCTTCTGACTCACAGTTAGGACAATTTTCTTGCCACACAAGCACATTCCCGCCGCAATTACGGCATTCGCTTAGTTGGTCAGCACGACTACAGCTTTTCACTTCTGTACCGTCAGAAAGGTCGTCTCCACGAGCAGCTGACCCGGAACCAATTACTCCCGTGATGATACACGCTAAGTGCTCACCTGGATACGCTAATCGGACCTGGGCCGTTTGTTCCGTTATTTTTGACCACTTATACAGGTTATTCCGCGGTTCAACGTACAAGTCATGCAGACATTCTTTTACTATTTCAGGAGATGTCTCCAGACTAGGATTATCAACACCGGGAGGATATTCTGATGTCACGTCCCCTACATTCTAGACTTGTTACTTTATTGTGACGGCCCTCAGTACCCCGTTATTCGTGATTGATTAAGTCTGTTTTCAGCTTCGGAAGTATATTCTTCTTCAATCTCAAACCCAATGTAATCACGATTCAAATCATTCGCAGCGACTAATGACGAACCACTCCCAGCAAACGGGTCAAGAACAGTCATGCCTTCGTTACTACTCGCTTTGATTAATCGTTTCATCAACTTCAACGGTTTCTGGGTCGGGTGGTCTTTATGCTCCTCGTAAAAATCAATGTCATCCCAGACGTTCGTTAACCCCATTTCCGTGTTGAACGTGTGACGAACATCTTCGTGTGGGATATCGAACTCGAAAATATCTTGTAGAATCTGCCACTTGTCCTTCGGCGGGACTTTCCCCATGATATTGTCCCCAGCGTAAATCGACCATAACCCTCCACCACCAGTCTCAGCCCCGAGTTTCTCATTGATTTCAGTAGAACTGTACTGCTTAATCTCGTTCATCTCATTCAAGAACCGTTTGACTGTAGGTCGAGAATCATACGCAGAGAACAAAATCATTTCAGTTGTATTCGGAAACAACCGATAATCTTGCGTTGCTCGTCCGCTCACAGCCTGCATCCCTTTATCAACGACAATCTGTTGCCTCAATTCGTAATTATTCTCCTCGATTTTAGGTACGACATACGCTAACGTGCGGAAATACCCGAACATGTAGAAAGAACCACTGATTTTTGAGATGCGAGAAACTTGTTTTATCCACTCTCGGCACCACTCAACGTACTCCTCCTTTGTTTTCCATTCATAGTCCCATGATTGATTTACTGTTTTGAAGTACGGAGGGTCTGCTATCACTAGGTCTATGCAGTTGTCAGGTAACTGCTTCATTCCCTCAATACAGTCTTTATTGTGGACTCCGTTCAGTAAGTCGCTCGGTACGTCATTCGTTTTGATGAGTGAAACTGGGTCGGTCATTGGTTATCGTGAATCGCTTGTATTGATTAAACTCACTATTCGTAGCAGTGATTGAGTTACTCAGGAGGGTTCGTGGTTTTCACTCACATATTCGTGCAGTGTTTTGCTTTGCTATCATCATTGTATTTTGAGTTTGATTTTATCGAAGTTACCCGTAGTTATAACACTCATACATGCACTTGAATGCATTCAAATCGGTTCACTGTATGGATTAACAGTTGATTGAATCAGGGATGTTATACTGTTCTCGGAGATCGGCGCGTGTGCCCTTGTTATAGATTGAATCAAGTATCGCTAAGCGTTCAATGCATTCTTGCTGCCAATCGTCTCCCTGCTCCCGAACTCGTCGGTCTTTGTGGATGTATCGATGACAGTCTCTGCAAATCTCTACCGTGACCTCAACGGGTTGGTATTGCCAGTGGTGCTTATCTAGGTCTTTGATATTCCCACAGCACGGGCACTCATTTCTGTTGCTTAATTCTGTTATTGATGCAGATTGCGTTGATGAACTCATAACTAAATTACTATACTGCACTATTTTAAAAATGCGGAAAACTGTACGTAAAACCGTGTTTACCGACTAATCTATTATTTCATCATCGATGAAATCCTCGTAATCTGTTAACCCAACATCCTCCCTCAACTCACTGAACTCCTCCTTGTAAAAAACCACATCCTCACTTGTAATCCCGCGCTCCCCGCGCATACACTGACAAACCAACCTAGCGAGTTCTGCACTGTGGGCGATGACCGCGCGCTCATCCTCATCCAGCGAATCACTCACTGTCGCATCACACAGAGCAATGAATATCTCTCCTGTTGCTCCAACTAAGTCATCATCACCAACCGATTTCATATTATTGTGCAGCGTTTGCGCTGATGCTAGCAGATTCGATGTTTCAGAGCCTTTATCAATCAAATCGCTGACCTTCACAGCGATTTTCTCGTCCGCGCTGTACCAGTTCTCACATATTTTTTCTTGGTTATTCATTACAGTAATTAATAATTACTATACTGGTATAAAATAAAGCCAAGAGACAGTTAATCGAGGAACGTGAACGACTCACCGTTCACTATCCTCCACACAGTCTTTTGATTCGTTCCGTACTCTGCAGCAAGGTCGCGTTGAGATACATCTTCCTTCTCTGAATCATATCGCTCCTTGATTTCACGCGCTTCAGCAACAGTCACTGACTGCCGAGCAGCATTATTGTTTTTCACTGCATCGATTAAATTCGCGTGTTGTGTGCCCTCTAACAAGTGATTAGGATTTACACAACTCTTGTTAGCGCATTCGTGCCGGATCGTATCAATGTCAGAGACATTCTCGTAATCGCTGTCAAACCAAAACGATACTCTGTGCGCAGCGAACCTCTCATAATCGATTGTAACGCTCCCATATCCATTCGAGGAGATCGCTCCTGTCCACTCCCAACACTCATTTTCTTTCTCTCCCCCTTCGACTTTTTCAAAAAACCGGGTTCGAACATCGTTTTCTGATTGCGACATACGAAAAAAGACTATGCTATTAATTTAAAAGTAAGGAAAGAACCATCGCTTCTGTTCACAGTCTTTGACCAACACAGTAGAGATGGATTTCAATCACCTCGTGTCATATTGCCTGTGTTTGCCCCTTTCTAGTGTTATTTTCACTATGTGAAAATGTGGTATTTTATATTCAAAACTTGTGTTTAAAAACAGTATTATTATTGATTAATTACAATACAAGTCAAATAACTAATATGTGATACTAAATAGTCTCGTCTGCCCACCCTCCTCTCGAACCAGCGAATCATTCCACCGCTCCCACCGCCTCAACTCACATTGCTTCCAACCCTCCTCAGAACCACGTTGCGAAGCGTGAGAGATGGACGCATGCACACAGAACCACGAGCAGATACACACGTCACCGCACTCAAGGCACTCACAACAATATTCAACGCGCTCTGCAACCGCCGTCCCTCTCATGCAAACATACTCAACCTCAGTGTGGTTCAACGTTGCACGCCAACGAATCAAGTTCGATACCATGCTCCGCAAGATACTCCTCTAAGTCTTCGCTCGTCATGTAGACGCCTCCATCGAGTTTGATAATGTAATCAGCACGAAGCATCTTATATGCAGGCGAGTGCTCACACTTCTCCTCCGACTTACCAACAACATCAGACCATGACCACGTGACACCATGAGCCGGGAGTTTAGCAAGCTCAGACCGCCATTGATACGCAGTGTTTGTCACTCTGCGATTCCCGCGTAGTCCACTCATGCTTCCTCACCCATATTCGATAGGATACTCGTTTGACTACTTTCCACGCTACTCTCTGGAGCGAATGCCGTACCCTCCTCAATTTCAACGATCTCCGTTTCCGAACCGATCCTCAGCTGCTTGTTACCCTCAAACTCAGACACACTAACATTAGACAACACAACAAAATCTCCCTCCTCAACAGAAGCAACAATTTCATCAAACGAAACAACATTAATCATCCCGCTCACGTCACGCACACAACCATCCAACTCTAATGGGGTATCATCAGTGTCCCATGTCTCCACCTCGACTGAGACAGTCTCAATACTATCCCCAACGTCTAATTCACTGATTTTCTTCAACTCCTTACCCGTCCTATCATCTATCGGTCTACCAACACCCGACTCAACTGACTCATCGCCGTCTTCCCCCGCATCCTCGTCAAAAGCACGAAGCTCAAAGTCCGTGCCTAACTTCTGATGCGTCCGACTAGGATTCAATACGACGCACTTCGTCGGCCCGCCACCAAGACGCGCCTTATGATTAATCTTCAATACATGAGAGTCATCCCCAATATCATCCTTGAACGACGAAATGTAGTCATTCTTACCGATGAGATTGTACTCATCTTCAAGATTGTAATCCCGAACGTAACGCTTCACACCAGCGTAAACTGATGGCATGTGGAACGCCAGCACCTCTTCTCCCCACTTTTGAGACTGGATGAATCGGTAGTCCTCACCTCTCTCAACGTATTCATTCTTCGCCGCCTGAGCGAACAGTTCAAGGAATATATCACCGTATCCACGCCGCTGCCCGTTATTACCGATGTTATCTGCGAAGTGTTCGAATGCATCGGCCACCTCGTCATCTGTTGGAAGTTGTGATATGTCCGCACCCACAGTATCAGCAAATCGTTTTAACAGACGAATTCCGAACAATATCGTCTGCGCACCTTGGAACTCACTCGAATCGAACTTAAGATCACGACTCGAAAGCAACTCGCCCGCGTCAACGTGGCACTGATTCCACAACTCTTCAAGCTCATCAGACGACGACGATAGAATGTACTGGTAGTACGCCTTCGCATGTTCTTCAAGATCATACCCGCTTGGGTAATTCACACCGTTCTCATCCTCATACGACGTGCCAGTGAGACGCGAGAACGCACGCGTGTACGACGATCCATCTTCTGTAGCCTCATCCGATAATGTAGTCATGATAGCGCGTCTTCGCACAGCAGTCACCGACTCTGAGAACCGTTGCTCGCCCGATACAACAACTGGAGCTTTAATTTCGAAGAGAACCTCTCCAAGGTTAGCCTGCCCTTTTGACACAGCAGTACCCTTCGTAACCTCTCGAAGCCGTCTGTGCAATGTATCAAGCCTGTCATTACGAATATCAGCAGGCTTGTACTCATCAATCCACACGGGGACACCGCATGAAGACGCCATATGTTTCATCAGAGTAAACGGCGTATCAGAAGCCGAGAACGGGTCAGGCTCCATACCGAACGCCTCCCACAACAGTTTCAACGTCGATGTTTTACCGGTTTCAGTGCTGCCAACGACTTGCAGCAGATTGAACTCATCTTCCCAGTCGTGAATCAACGGTCTCAGTGGCGCGGCGTAGAACCAACCGAGAATCGGCAGACCACGGTCATGCCGCCGCGTCTTCGGAAGTAACTCAACAATACTAGCGACATCATCTTCATTGAACTCACCAACATCTTCTGGGTCTATATCCCATTTTCGTGCAAGTGCTCCGCCGTCACTGTCTGCCGTTCCGCCTTTCGCGTAGTACCTGTAGTCCGGGTCGTCAGCTTCGCCATTCTCAGTGACTGTCCCGTTCGGCGTCACCCATTCGTTGTACTCATCGCCGTGCAACCCGATGTGTTCAACGCCTGTGCGTTTCGGAACGACTTGCGACCCGACAGTTTCACGCAGGTCGTTCAGTACTTGCTGGGTCTTACCCCCGGGCTCGTACCGCGTTGTTTTCCCGCGAACAATCTCTTCTTTGAACGTTCTCGTCGTGTTGAAGACAGTCGGGTGAACGTCAACAACGTACTCTTCACCCATCGGGTGCGAAGGATGCACTCGAATCTTCAACAACTCTGAATCGCTGGTTTTCAGGTGTTCAATCGTCTCTAGAGTGAAATTAGTGACAGAGTTGAACGTCTCGTACATCTCACCATCATCATCCCGGTGTTGTACCAAATGCCCGTAACAACCAGCTTGACAATGTAAATTACCAGCAGGGTCGTCCCGACTACATTCAACCCACGACGACTCTTCATCAGCAGTATCATCACCGTCACCATCACTGCATTCTTTTGTGTTACTTTCGGGCTCGTAATATTCACTACACTCATCAACCGCGTCTAGAACACTTTCACGGTAGCTGTCGTCTGTTCGCTCAGCCCATTTCTTCGTCTCGGCCTTATCCATCGCCCGACGAACCGCTTGTTTATCTCCCTGCAACCAGAACGCTAACTTGTAGGCGAGTGCTGATTCAGCCTCTGAACGGTCGTCGTAGTCAGTATAGTTACCCTTCCAAAGACGTTTGAGTTTATCATCATCACTCTCTTCGAGCGCGTAATCAAGCACGTCAAGAATACCATCAACATCAGTTGATGACTCATCACCAGTTGATCCCGATCCATCGTCAAGAACCGGGTCTCTACTTAATACATCAACTATCGTGTCCGCATCAACTTCAGCAATTTCAGTGTCTTCATTAATCAAGTACCGACCTCCGTCGTCAGTAGCGCATGCCTCACACCCATCCTTACCACAGCCATCTAATTCACTACCAGCTGCGACAACATACTGACCAGCTGCTCGAACCTCACCCCAACTCGGGTTTGGGTTCTGCGCTCCGAACTCATCCTCGAATATTGCTGCGATGAAACGACCGTCAGAAACAGGGACGCGGTAGAACCGGTGTGTGCCGCCGTGCGGGGTTTTTTCCTCAAGTGTCGGCGGCAGGTCAGCTAATGCAGTAAAACCAGAGGAGTCATCCAACTCTTTGTAGTCGTCAACGTCGAGTATAACTAACTCATCGCTCGCACACGCGTGAACGCCGTAATTCCCGCTGATGTCTTCGGGTTGTCGGTGTTCGTGATTGAAACTTCGTTTTGCACCATCTTCGACATTGATGATTCGATCTGCACCGAGACCTGCCTCTTCCAACCTCTTCACTATCGTCTCTTTCATTGCCCAACACCCCCGTTCACTTTGGTGTTATTTTCGAGGTGAACAACAAAACCAACAGACAACGCATGGGTTGGTAGCTCTCGTTCACCTTGTTCACTTGTTCCACGATTAAGCGAGACGTTAACCCGCGACGCGTGCACGCCCGCCCCCGCCCACATAACTCCTTCATTCGAGAACGAAGTGAACGAAGTGAACAAGAAAGGAAAAACCTGCTCTCGTGTGGTGATTTTCTCGTTCACTTCGGTTCGAGAAGGCAAAGTGAACGAGGTGAACGAAACAGAATTATGTACTGTCCGTTCGTGATTCGGCGTGTCGGTTTTCGTTACGATTCGGTCTCTTCCCCCTGTTTTTTGAGGGTTGGAGTTGTTATCTAACATGGGTAACACTCAATGCAAACATCGTTACCCTAACGAGCCGGCACGGGCTGCCACCCGTGTCGCCCCTTCCTCAGATGAGACGAGACTCGCTAGGCGTATCTTTGTCTTTATTTCACTTACGTATAAAACCTAACCTCTATTCCACAACAAAACAGGACTCATTTTAAAAATAATTTTTAATATAAACGATATATGCCTGCAACAAACTCCACAAGTTGAGCAGTTTCACGAGAAGAGCCGAGATACAGCCTATAACCCAATTTAATGTCGTTGTTGAACAGGTTGAAAATATATCTCGTTACGCAATGCAACCTCAAATCACAATTTCAATCAGAACAAAGTCGAAAATAACCACGCAGAAAGAGTGTTGCCACTCACCGGTAGCAAACTCAAACCCGTAATCGCGTTAGTCAGGTGGGTCTAACCCGACAATGTTGAACTCCTTCGCAATTGTCAAGAACAAATCAGCTGTCACTAACGGTTTGTCACTAAACCCAGTTGCGTCTAACTCTAATTTCATCAGCACATCGGTCAACCGTCACACATTGTACAGCGAACACGCAAACAAGTAATTGAAAAACCGGTACTGCGGGTACATCGACGTGGTTCTGACGCGGAACGTCTTGATTTGCTTGAACCGCTTCTCAATCCCTCACCGATTACTGTACCGGCGAATCAACCGCGCGACCATGTGCGCTTTCTCCCGGTCACTCATCTCATCAGACCCATCAATAGCAGTCTCCGGAATCTCAACATCCGGGTGATTCGTCTCAAATAACGTGTACAACTTCACATCCTCATCACTCCCACGCGCCTCCGTTGCCTCCTCCTCTTCACGCATATCTGCAAGCACCGACTCAATCGAATCCTCACCAGCCTCCTCTTCTAAATCCACACCTGTCTCATCGGCAAGCTGCTTCCGTAACTGCTGCCGTACCGCACTTGGCTCCTCGTCATCCGACTCATCAGTCAGGCTGAAATCCTCAAACACATTCTGCAAGTCCCGATCATCGTCCTCGTCTGTATCAGCATCCGTACCAGCATCACCATCATCGTCTGCGTCAAGTTCATCACCAGTGCACTCCGCATTCGTCGCAGGCACAAACACCTGTTTGCGGACACTTCCAGCATCGTCATTCTCAGTGTCGTCTGTCTCCTCTCCAAACGCAGTCACAGGCTTATTGAGACCACTTGAGTTGTAACTATCGCGTTCAATGTGAACTAGTTTCTCCTGTCTGCGAAGCCGCGTACACGTTGCACACTTGCTCGCATTCATCTTGCCCGGCACCAAGTACCAGACATCGTGTTTCTCACAGGCTGCCTTCACACCATCATGAGCGAATTCTCTATCCATCAACGATGCAATTAAGCGGAAGGGGGTCATTTCCTGATTTTCCGGATTTGACCCTCTCACCCCTAACTGTTTTAAACAACCGAGTGTTAGAAATAACAAACGGTCGACATCCACACGGTGTAATATGAGCCCTCCGGACAGGAAAAATAATATTTTTGACTTAGTTGAACTTCCGAATCTTCGAGTGGACGAGAAGGAATATGAATTATTGGAGACTGAGCAGCTTCATAGTAATATTGTTCAGTCAACTGTAGAATGGAATAAAGATGTCAGTATAATCACGCCTACGCTTCACAGTGGATGTGTTGAATATTACGCACTAGCAGCTTTATTCCAAGATATGGCGAGTCTCACTCCTGTATTTATTATCACACCAGATACATCAATACGTGACCGGTACGAGAAATTAGAAAATGGGATGCGGTACAGCACAGCTAGGTGGCCGTTAGCGACAGTAAAAGCGAATGAAGAACTTAGTTACCGAACTGAGCACGTTCGAGATGCTGATGCTCCACCGGGAGTTATTTTTACGCGATATAGTACGCGATTACCGAAAGATGAAATTAGTGAAAATATACGAACAGTTATTTATGACGATGCAGTGAAATTTGAGGAAGAACGGTGGGATAAATTCAATGAATGGCGAATGAGGAATGAAATTCCGAGTGTTATTTATTTTATTCGAGACCCAGTTGGCCCAGTACATCAACGCGTAAAAGATGAGACTGATATCACATGGTGTTGGACTCCTCACGGAATCAAGTCAGTAATTTCCCCAGAAGGTAAAGCCAGTAGTACGACACAAATAGTTCCCAATATCACAAGCAAAAAGAGGAAATTATTAGAGCATAAAATCGATGGGCAGACACATAATCTGCATATTTGTGGTGATGGGGCTGTAGTTGATTCATTCGCTGCATTGTGGGACACGTTTGAACAATTAGAAGAATCAGCAGACCAAATTGACGAGAAGCAGCTTTATACTGCAGTCGGAGTGGCGAAACGCGCATTGAACGGGTTTACGCGGTTACTGTCAAGTTTAGAATACAGTGATAACTACCGTGCTGAACATGGAAAAGCGACCACGCTATCCGGACGAATCAGTCAGGTTGAACACATAAAAGAAAACTTGACTGGCGATGCTGCTGCCGGTCGAACACCCGTAGACCATGTGCATCATGCCCTCACCGAACTTCGAGATATAATTACAGATGCAGACACGCAGGAATGGAAACGAGGAGCTGTCCTAACTGCGATGCAGAAAGCCGTAGATGAAGATAAGAATATAATCATCGTGTTACCAGATGACCCTGCACGAGAAGCACTACAAGCTGACTTACGGATTAAACAAACAGAATTCTATTCAAAAGCTAGAGACCATATTCAATTACATACACCTCGCTCGTTACCAAACGCAGACCCAGCAGACTATCTGCTTCTGTACGGGGCACCCAAGTACAAACACCGATGGTTGTTGCGGACTACCCATTCACCATATGTTGGAATACTAGCTTATCAACACGAACTTGGATTACTACACTCACAGGTTCAGCAGCTTAATCAAGAACTTCGTGAAGCTACTCCAATTAGAGATGAAGACAGTGCACAAGCAGAAGTGTTGAATGCTATTTCCGCACCGGAGCTTTTCGAACCTGGTACTGATTTTGAGTCACTCCAGTATTCCTCAACACCCCCCGGAGTATTCGATGGTGTTTCGATTGAAATCCCTAATGAAGAGGATGACACAGCGGGTGAAACACCATTTGATGACTACAAAATAATTGAAACAGGTGGAGAAGAATCAATCGATGATTTAGTGGATGAATCAGTTCCAGATTTTGATTCAAGGGATGCAACGTATTCACCGACAGCCGGAGACACGAGTTCGAGAACCAGTAGTGACCGGGATAGCCGAGAGAAAGTCGTTACGGCTGTAGAGATACACGTCAGGGATGATGAGAAATCACTTATTCTGAAATCAACAGATGACTTAGAAGTTGTTAACCAAGATACTGGTAACACGGTTAAGAAGCCGGTGCGTTCGATTCAACCGGGCGAACAGATAATTGCAGTCGCGGATCGAGGAGTAATTCGGGATGCTGTTGAGAAGTTGCTTCTTGATAGCGGGTATATTGACTTGGTTGGGTTTTCTCGCTTGTGGAACAATAAATTGCAAACGGAGATTGATGAGCGCGGAGATTCACTTGATGATTTCGTTGACCGGGTTGAGAATGAAGGAGTGAAGAAGGGAGAATCAACATATGAACGTTGGTACAATGGTGAGGTGACGCTACCGAAGGCGAAAAAGAGTCTTCATGCGATTGCGAGTGGTTACGAAATGGATGAAGTTCTTGAAGAGTTTGAGAATGTGTGGGAAGCGAATCATAAAATCCGAAACATAAAAGATGATTTCATAGGTATGCTGAAGAAGCGCAGTAAAGATGCTCTAACAGGTGATACTGGTAAAGATCCGGTGATAGATGAAGAATTAGATATTCGGCTTTCTGACCTTGACCCGACTGATGGGGAAGGAAATGAGTTTGTACAGGCACATGTTGTTACTGGTATCGAGGATATTGGTGAGGTTTCACGGGGGCTGATCGGTCGGTGGCGGTAACAGTGGACTTCTTCTTTTTCAGCGTGGAAAGTGACAGCAGGGCTTAGTTTTATACGTAACTGAAGGGAACCATACTATTATGGATAGGACTCACCCCCCGCAGTCAGCCCCTCGATTTACGCGCCCTCCAGATGATGCGTATACTCCTGGAACCGATGAAGAAGATATTGAATATGCTCGTCATCAACTTGTTAACAGGGCAATAAACGACCGGTTAATCGACCGGTTAACTGGTCGTGGGGAAGCGTGTGAGACGCTGATTGGTTCTGAACCGTCAAATCAATTCTTTGCAGGTGCATTATCGAACCAATATGAATTCCGAAAAGCACAGGAAGAAGAGGATTCATTTCAAAACTTTGGTGGAGATATCTCACCTTTCACAATTGCAGTAAGGTTTCGTGTGCCAGCTGATATTGATGACGACAGTGAGGTTAGCATTACACCGGAAGCATCCGGTTACCAACGTCGGTTCCCCACAGTAGAGGAACAAAAAGAGGAGAGCAACGATAATCAAAATGCAGATGTGCTAATTGAACAGGAAGATACAGAATCAGCTTCGGATACAACGGGAGGTGGTGATGGAGGAGAGGATATTTCGCATGCAGTTGAACAATTAACGCGAGTCTACGAACGAATCCCGTTCAATATTCCTACCCACACATTCACCGGGAGTGAGATTAAGGAACTTGCTAGTCAATCAGGCGGTGACAACATCCCACTTGACCTTGATGATGCAATTGAGAGGGCTACGGATGTTTCACGGCAATATCGAGAATTGGAGAGTGATGTTGGTGAATCGACAGCCAACCAAATTCCGAAGAAGGCACTCCGTAGTGAAGCTGAGTTTCAAGACTACTTAGATTCAGTTTACACTGAAGACACTGTAGACCCATTGTGGAGCGCACGGCTGGAATTGGATGCGCATTATGACACGCCTGATAGTCGTGATGAAGAATACATTACCATAACGGCTCGCTTGGTTAATACGCACGGGGAAGACTTTGAAACTGCGGTTGACCCGGAATACGAAGACTGGCGGGCGACATTATTTGATGTTGAGGTATGTGCGGAATTAGATGAGTGTGAACTTGGGACATTTGACTCGAAAGAGATCGAAGATGAATACCAGTATGAAGGAACGATTCACGGTGTTGGTGAGAACTGTGCAGTAGAACCAGTCTATCAAGACGAGAATACCGACGATATTACTGGAGTGAGAACTGAAACAGTACCAACATATGAGCAGGCCCGGTATCTCAGCCGGAATCCAAGCGATATTGTGGCCCCGATGGAGGTATTAGGCGGGGCAAATGGTCGTGATGCTGTATTCGATGCTTTAGAACGCATCTCATCAGCAATGGAATCAGCTGCCGATGATTATCGGGACATCAAAAGCGAAATGACTGCAGGGAAATCTGGTGATGCGGCAGATGATTTCGATAAGGCTGTTGAGGCGTTTGAGTTTGAGCGTGAACGTTTCGATGCTGGTATTAACTGCTTGAGGAATGATGAACGTGCGTATAAGGCGTTCACATTGTGTAATCGAGCATTCGACAATCTTGGTTTCGACAGGTGGCGGATGTTCCAAATCGTGTTTATTGTCATGTCTATTCCAGATATGCTGAAACAAGCATCCGGCGTTGATGAAGATGTTAATATTGATTTTGAGTCGCCCGATATGACCCATAGTCTGGACGCAGCAGACATTATTTATTTCCCAACTGGCGGTGGGAAAACTGAGGCGTATTTGGGGTTAGTAGCATTCACCGCATTCCATGACCGGATGCGTGGGAAAGACTACGGGATGACTGCATTCACTAAGTTCCCGTTGCGATTCCTTTCTCTGCAACAACTGCAGCGTGCAGCAAATGTACTAGCGCAAGCAGAGTTACTGCGGCGAGAACACGACCTTGGGGGTGAGGAATTCTCGATTGGGTATCTTGTCGGTAAACAAAATACGCCAAATAAACTCAAAGAAGAAGGTCGAAATAAATTACGGGAAGCACAAGACGATGAAGATGTTCAAGAGGACTACTTGTATGTGGATGAGTGCCCGTACTGTCATGAAGAAACTGTTGAAATAACGGGAGACAGGGAAAAAGGCCGAATCATCCACCAGTGCACTAACAGTGCGTGTGATGAAGGGGAACTTCCTATTTACATTAGCGACCGAGAAGTATATCGGTATGCTCCGACATTCGTTGTTTCGACAATTGACAAAATCAGCATCATCGGGATGCAACGTCGAATGCGTACTTTGTTCGGACAAGCAAAAATAAAATGTGAAAAACACGGGTACGCTGGCGAAAGCGAATGCACTGTCCAACAAAGCGTCATATTAGGTGAAGGGCGATGTTCAGATGAAGATTGGGAGCAAGTTGAGCCAGTCGAACCTCCGTCTCTGTTGATTCAAGACGAGTTACACCTGCTCCGTGAGGAGTTTGGTGCGTTTGACAGCCACTACGAGACATTCCTTCAAGCATATAATAACCGCGTTACAGACGGTGATTGGGATATGAAGGTCGTTGCTGCGACAGCAACGATTGAAGGAGCAAAAAGACAGGTACGTGCGTTATATCAGAAATCCTCACATATTTTCCCGGAAAAAGGCCCGCGGCTTCGACAGTCGTTCTACGCGTATGCTCACCCGCTACGCAGACAACGGGAGATGGTCGGGGCGATGCCGAGAAGCGTCAGCAGAACATACGGTATAGAAAAAGCGCACGAAGAATACGCACGCATCATACAAGAGTACCGTAGCGATACTGAAGAACTGTTTGAAGATATTAACCAAGTGGATGATTCACTTAGTATTTCAGACGCAGATTTACCTTCCACCACGCAAGACCGTGACGAGGCCCTACAGGCTGTTTTAGATGATTACGAAGTTCAGGTATCATACCATTACTCAAAAGACAATACTGACCTCATGATGCGTGTTCTTCGCACCATGATTAATCAACATTTGAGTGATGACAAAGACCTCTATTCGGAACTGACGGGTGAAATGCTGACTGGTGAGACGGCTCTTGGGGATGTGAGAAGTATCATGAGACGACTGTTGAATCACGATGAAGAGGAATTCGAGCCAGTCCATATGCTGATTGCGACATCGATGATTAGTCATGGTGTGGATATCGGTCGGCTCAATTTCATTGGGTTCTTCGGCCTACCACGACAAACTGCTGAATACATCCAGTCTTATTCACGTGTAGGGCGGGAATGGCCCGGAACGGTATTCTTGTTACATAACCCGATTAGAGTAAGAGATAGGTCATATTATTCACGCTTCCAACAGTACCAAGCATACCAAGACTTGCTGGTTGAAGCAACACCATTGGAACGCTGGGCAGAGTTCGCTATCGAATGTACAATGCCGGGGATTTTCTGTGCTGCACTCCTCCAATACTACGATTTCGAACTTGAAGACGATTCCTCACAATCCAATCGCGTATACCTCTTTGATGGCTTCGAAGAAGCTGCTCGCAACAACAAGATAGACGAAGATGATCTCTTCGAATTTGTAGCTGAAGCGTACGGGATTAATGATGCAGAAGTGATAGCTGCTGAAGACAGTCCCCGTAGTGGCGTTGAATTATATCGAAAACAAATCAAGGATAAGTTCGATGCGCTGTGGGATGCCTGCTTAGACAAACAAAACCGCGTCCCAGACAGTCGCGCGAACGATGATAATACGGATGAAAGTAATTTCATCCCTCTCGGTGTGTTGGAACGGGAAGAAGATGTTAGAACACCGATGCGGAATCTACGAGATATCGATGAACAGCTTACAATCGCGCTCGACAACGCCACGTCACGGCTTGTCACGGAATACAAAAAATAACCATGTCACGTAACACGGATTTCGAAATGGAACGGGGAATCGCACAGGTACTCAACAGCTACGGAAGTGAGAATGTCTTCGATTTCGGTCAACTCGGGCTCACAATGCAAACCAACCCGTGGAGACGGGTCGAAGAGATAGATGATGTTGATAGAGAACGCGTCGCAAGCATAATCCAAAGTCGAGTTGAACGGTACAGGAATCGCTTGACAGCTGACGAATGGGACGATATATCTGCAAATGATATTGATTTGTACCGCCCATTGAGAGTTGAAGGGCAACTATTCCCACTTGTCTTCTACTGTGAGAATAAAGACTGTCGAAAGGTTCACACCGCAACTGAACCAGGGTATCTCCCATCAGACGGGCAATGTGAGCGGTGTAGCAGTACCATCACTCAATTACCGTTCGTCAATGTATGTCCTTGTGGGAACTTAGAAGGTCCCGAACCAAACGGCCCGTGTGAAGAGCACGGCTTCGATTATATCCAGCTAAGTAAACGTGGAAGTGGGCCAGCTACGTGGCGGTATGAGTGTGGGAAATGCGGTGAAGATATTGATGTGCTGAGTAGTTCCTGCGGGGTTTGCAACGATATGCAAGGTCCACTCCCTACAGCTAGTAGTCGTATCTTTTATTCTGAAAAAGCAGTTGAGGTTGATATTCCATACCTTGGAATAGAATCTGAAGATATACCGGATGACAAATCGTGGGCTCATGTCCTCATGGCTGTTCACTTAGGAAAAGCTGATTTAGACTCGAAAACACTCGAAGAACTAGGTACGACAGAGGGAAAAGTTGAGGTATACAATAAATGGGTTGATCGGCTTGGTGAAGATGATGCAGAAGAAATGTTTGAAGATATGGACCAAGACATCCATGGCCGAGAAACATTAGTTTCTGACACGGAGCACATTGTTCCCCCTGATGCTCGACCAGATGTTGACGAAGGAATTCGAGCGTTAGCGTACTCAAACCTCGCTCATCAATTGTTCACCTTTCAACGAGCTACTCAAGGATATGAGGGTGATGAAGCGAATCTCGAAGACACGCGGCACCCGATTCCCAAGTCGTTGAGTCAATACCTGAATGATGCTGATTTCCGAGATAGACATCCGCAAAGTAAACGGTATCGCCCGCAATTAACCCAGTCTCACATCAGGCAGGCATGGGTGGTTGACCAGTTCCCACTACTGAATATTCTCTACGGGTACACTCGGGCAGATTCACAGTCAAATAATGTTGATCTCCGAAGCTTTCCTCACCCGCGAGAACGCGCAACAATTCCTATTTTCGTAGATAGAACGCCGAGTGAAGCAATTATATTCGAGATTGACCGCGCTGCGATTGTTAATTGGCTTGAGGCAAACGGTGTGATTACAGCAGACCAGCGACCAGATACCTCTGATGAAACCGCGTTGAAAGAGTGGTTCTTGAGTAATATTGCTACAACTCAAACTAACAATCCGTTCACGCCGATAGGTAATGAAGTCACTCGACAGGTTTACCGATTACTTCACACGATAAGCCACTGTCTTCTTGCTCGTGCCGGTGAACAATGCGGACTTGCTACTCACAGTCTTAGTGAACGTATTTTCCCTGCCATCCCGGCTATTTCGATATATGCTGCGAGCACTGAGAACTTCGCACTAGGGAGCATGTTTACGCTGTTCAAAACGCGTCTCCACCCGTGGATTTCTGATGCACGGGAATTAGCTGATCAGTGTTTAATCGATGCTACGTGCCGCGAGAACGATGATGGTGCTGCATGTGATGCCTGCCTGTACATTGAAGAAACATCTTGTGAGTCCATGAACCACCAATTGGATAGGGAGTTGCTACGTAGTAAAAGTGACATCACAGGGTTCTGGGACGGTGCAATAAATAATAATATCCCAGAAGATATATCACAGATATAATTCTTAATTAATGGTTGAACAGTCTTTATCTGACGATTCAATCGTATGCCAGGATTTCACTGCAGCATCAGTACTTGAAGGAGCAGATAGACTACAACAGATTCAGACAGCTCTGGCAGAATTGAATGAAGATAAAGTCAGCATAACGAAATCAGAGCTAAGTTCACTTCTTCTAGAAAGTACTCCTGCTGAGGATGCTTTGACAGTAAATGAATTCAATGCACTGATGGTTTCGCTATCAAACACGACTGCAGCGACAGAATCAGAAATCACTCCTGAGGGATATCATACATACACGTTTGAAGTCAAACCAGACGAAGCCATCCAGATTCTTGACCAGCAAGTGATTGCCTCGGTCGCTGTCGAACAATTACATCCCCAAAGCAGGACAAGTACCCAGCCTGAAGTTGAGTTAGTCGCTACACTACCACGAGAAATCAGGCAAGATATTTCTACGGAGGTCGGGCAACTTGGTCTTTCACTCCGTAAAATGCTGATAAACGCTTCACATACAGTTCGTGTTGCGAATCCCTACTTTGACCCAGACCAGTGGATAATCGAAGATATTGCGGCAGTTCCTCGGCGCGGTGTCGATACGCGTATTCTCACGCGTGAAGCAACTGGGGTTGATGTTTCTGACCAGACATTAGATGCTATCACAAGTATTGTTGAATCGCTTGATGGGGATACTGTAGAAAACATATCTATTCGTGATTTCTACGAGACAACAGATTCAGGTTACCAAATTGGTGCTGTACATGCGAAAATCATCTGTGTTGATGAACAAAAGTGCTATATCGGCAGTGCAAATCTAACTGATTTAAATCTCTCCGCGAATTTTGAGTTTGGAGTCATTATTAGCGGGGAAATTGTGTCCGAAGTAGCTGCTGTATTTGATGCGATTTTCGAAGAAGCAGATTCAGTTCCAGTATAGTCCAATACCAATTGGTGAAATAGTTAATCTGCTGGTTGTATAGGTTGTGTGTCTGCTTCCTGAGTGTCTACTGTTTGGGTCTCTTGTGTATTAATCAGGTATTCATGTTGGTTGAGGAATTCACTTACTACCGTGGCTACGAAGTCGGGTGGAACCGCATTTCCAATTAAGCTTTCCGCAACGCTGTTCTTATCGGGTAGGTCGTAATCGTCGGGGAAGGTCATGATACGCGCTGCTTCCCTTGGCGAAATACCTCGATTTTGTTCAGGGTGAACAAATCGACCAGAACTTGGCGTGATACACCGTCCTGTTAGCGTAGACCCAGGTTTGTCCCATTCCATTCGACCGTACACGTTCCCCGCGCTTGTTTTGTCGTCAAGCCTCTTATGACAGTCTAATTGTTCCTCATGCGGGAGGTCTGTCCGACTGCCACCATCTTTTGGGATTTTCTTCATGAAGTCAACCGTGTCCTGTCGATGGTTTCGTGCTCTATGTCCGTTGAATGGAACCTCGTCTGCTGTTTCTCCAGCTTCTAACTCTGGTAAATCCCCAATAACATCAGCTACCGTTCTATACGGTTTCTTATTGCTCCTATCTGCTTCCTCGGGCGGTGCATGAGTTGGGTTTGGGAGTGAAACATCGTCATTTCGGATTCCTTTGCCTCGAATCCCGATTGCAATTACTCGGTCACGGTCTTGAGGAACTCCATAGTCAGCAGTATTCAAAAGTTGCATATCAAGTTTGTATCCTGCTTTCCTGAGGTATTCTTTAATTTCTTCCACAAACAGTTTGTTTTTGCTATCAAGAAGTCCGGGAACGTTTTCGAAAATAACTATTTTTGGCGATATTTCGATTATTAAATCAATGTATGCGTTGAGTAACGTGTTTTTCGGCCCATCTACCTCAGGAGTCGTGTACTGGAGGGTGCTGAATTTCTGACACGGAGGGCACCCCATCACTATGTCTATGTCAGATTTGTGTAAATCATACTTTTCACAAAATTGCGTTAACGCATTTTCATCCGTCAAGTCAATATCCGCAGCCTGCACTGGCAAGTTTTCATTATAATAGTCACGAACTTCCTTGTTGATTTCTGCCGCACCGCGAAGATTGATGTTGTCAACACGATGGAGACCGAGTGATGCCCCGCCCCCTCCACTGAATAAATCAATCGCCGTTAACGCCATCTTATGCGTGTCTATGCCTCAACGTCTTATAAAAATAAGCCCTCTACAGACAAAATACCATAACAATCAAATATATTATAATTACTGAGGGAGAGTACCTCGTTTTTATTATAGGTTTTCGGTAAACTCTCGTACTTTGTTAACAACTTCAGTAAGACACTCACGCTCATCAACTCACCCATTAACTATTAACAACCATTGAGAACTAATGAAATGAGTCAGAGCTACTGAACTCGTCAGACACTATGACAACTGGTACAGGTCGGTTCGTTGTGCTGCGTTGCTGATCGTCTTTGTTGATGTGTCGAGTGCTGTTGCCGCGCCTTCTGCGCTCACGTTGTTATCTTGGTATCGTTGTAGTATGCGCCGTACAGCTTCGTACTCGTCGGATTTTATCAAATACCCGTCTTCGACAGTGCAACCAATTGGCGGGCGTCCTCCCCGGTGTTCTCGGAGAATATCTTTGTTCAACTGCTGCTGCTCGTGGATTTCTTCGATTTTAGTGATGCTTGCATCCGACAACCCTCCGTGAGTCGTTAACTGTTCGTCAACGAGGTGGACGCGTGTATTCGTTTTCAACACGTCGCGGGGGACGGCTTCGATGTCGTGCACAACGATGTGGTTTACGTATTTCGGCATCTCACTGACTATTTCGTGGTTGTGTTGTGATTCTTGCACTGAGAGTAACAACGTGAGTTCCTTTACGTGTCTGCTTATTGGTGTGTTGGCAACATCGATTTCTGGTTTTCTCGGGATGAGGTTGTTTTGGATTGAATAATTCATGATTTTGTCATAGAACTGAAAATAACTGATGTGGATGCCTGTTTTTGTTGCCATGTTTAGAAAAAGTTTTTTCTGGAGTGTAAAAAAGATATGTAAAAAGGGGACGCCTGCTGTATTTTGCCCTGGACTTCATGCGCGTATTAAAAACTCTTTAACCAGATTAGCACGCGTTACCCCAAGAAATTAACCATGTTTTTTCTCCTCAAACGTCCGTACTTGTGTGGGGATATAGTAGCATTTAGCAGTTGAGTTAGTTTCTTCAATCAAGTTCTGGGCTGCGCTCAGTCGCCGCGCCGGGCTCACTCTTTTTTCAACACAGTCCCGTTGGCGCGGTAATTCTCTTCGTCCTTCGCGGTTTGTATCATATTAATTAATAAATACTATACCTGGATAAAAGCAATCGCGCGGCTTCTCGGTCGTCGCGCGATTCACTTTGGTAAGAGCTAAGTCCTTCAACGCAATCGCACCAGGGGATGAGTGTCAGTAGGCGCGCGCTGAGGTATCTGTTGGGTTCACTATCAGTAGTGTGGTAGGAAAGGGTGAAAACATGGATGTCAGGCACGCTACCAAGCAAACCCTGTCCTTCAAAAACCGTAAGTTAGCTGATGGGTCAGGACGGATTTGAACCGTCGGCCTGCTCCGTGTGAAGGAGCCGTCATAACCAGACTAGACCACCGACCCGACAATAGAAAATCGCGCTCGGTTGAACTTAAAAGCTTCTTTCGGGATTACTACCGTCCCAATAAAAATTGACAGCCTGAAATCCCGACCCGCCGTCCATTATTTAGGTCGACCTAAATCGAAACCTATACAATGGATTAGGCAAACCTAAAAATACGGTTGGCAACGGACACCCGCTTCCGTTGTGACCGCATCGTATCGCCTCCGTCGTGT
>P_A23_Liq_3_FmtDRAFT_1000036_pt1 | contig 26627 bp, 21 predicted proteins | sample PonA233FremontCA_FD_10237 | JGI IMG/M metagenome (IMG submission 10237)
GATTCGCACTGGCTGGTTGTTCGGTGGGAGTGTTGAACCTGAAACTCCCACCGCTCGGGATTCCTCCGCGTTCACGCGGAGGAGGATGTTAAATATCTACCTGTGTACAGATACAGATGCAGATAATATAATTATGATGAGTGTTCGATCGTTCGCGGATTATGTTGACCACCGGTTTGATAGTTTCCTTGCTGTTGTATACTCACTCCACCGCTGTGAGTCTGACAAACCACTGGGTCATATCCTGCAGCAGAGAGATCATTACCGAGAGCAAAGACAGTATTTCCGAGCATTGCCATTGCAGCAGTACCACCTGCTGTTTGAACATCAGCAATCACCTCTTGTGCTTTGGGCGTCATCAACTCTGCTTCAACACCAAATTGATGTGCAAGTGTCATGAACTGAGCTGCTGTTGGGGTTGATCGAAGCGTCTCGAGTGCTTGCTCACCCGCAGTCGTTAGGGTATTTGTATCTGCATTTAGTACAGATTCTGTTGAGATGGTTCCAAATGAGCAGTATTCAACCCGCGGTGTGGCGGTAATTCCATCAAGTTGACCAACGTGTGGTGCCCCCGGCTCTACCCGGATTGGAAATCCACCTCGGGCTTGTGCAACGACGTCGCCAAGTCCAGTTCCTGCGCGCACCTCTGCACAGTGGGCAGCTGTAATAAGTGCACTTTCTGCTCGTGTATTGGTTTTATCCGCGACAGCGTTGCTTCCAAATGCAACACCAAGTGTCATTGCACCTGAAACACCAAATCCAGCACCGAGCGGTAATGCTGTTTGTGCATTAACATTGATATCATCTATATCAAGTCTGTCAATGACGTTGTCAACGGCGTCGATAGAGATTGATTTACCATTTAGTGTAATTCCCGGGCTGACCGTTGGTCCACGACATACCTCTAGTTTAACCCCAGTTGTTATTGTGAGACCAGCTCCCCGCGACCCGGTTGTAGCGGGGTCATCTGTGTGGTGTGCGCTAAAGAACCCAGTAATATGCCCTGGGACGAACACTTCCGCCTCGCGAGTAGCGGTCGTTGTCATTTATGGACTTAGTCGCTGTCGATCTCGGGGGAAAAGAACAGCTTCACGGATGTTCTCAAGCCCAAGCATTGTCATCACAAGCCGTTCACCACCAAGCCCCCATCCTGCATGCGGTGGCATCCCGTATCTGAACATTTTTGTATAATAATCGAACTGTTCAGGGTCAAGACCCTGCTGTTCGAACCCACTGACAAGATGTTCATATCGGTGTTCACGTTGACCACCAGAAACAAGCTCCATTTGCGGATGCATCATATCAAATCCTGTTGAAAGCGTTTTATCATCGTCGTGGTCCTTGATATAAAATGGCTTAATTTCAGACGGCCAATCGGTGATGAAGTAATGCGAGCCGACATCCGCGCCAAGTGCTCGTTCGCCATCGGTTGGAAGGTCATCACCCCAGACTAATTGTTCATCGAGCTCACCTGTTGCGTTGATCCGCTCAATCGCCTCTTGATAGCTAATTCGCGGGAATGACTCATCAGGGACACTAAATCCATCACGGAGTCCAAGTGTCTCTAATTCGGTTATACAGTTTTCAGCAACTCCCTGATAAGCGGCTGTGACCACGTATTCACAGGCGTCCATTGCTTCTGCATGATTAATGAACGCTGACTCAAAGTCAATCGATGTTGCCTCATTCAGATGTCGAGGTGTATTGTGCTCTTCGGCACGGAAGATTGGACCAATCTCAAAAACGCGCTCAAGTCCTGACCCAATCATCAATTGTTTGAATAATTGGGGTGACTGGTTCATGAATGCCTCTTCACCGAAGTAAGTGATTGGGAATAACTCGGTCCCACCTTCAGTCCCTGTTGCGACAATTTTCGGTGTATTGATTTCTGTACACCCAAGTTCGCGAAATGCATCTCGAGCGGCACGAAGCACCTCAGAACGGATCTGAAAGACTGCTTTTACCTCTTTTTTTCGCAGATCGAGGGTTCGATTATCGAGTCGTGTTGAAAGGTCAGCATTCACCTTTCCTGATGGGTCAAGCGGTAGTTCAGTATCAGCAGAACTAAGAACTTCAATTGCCGTCGGTACAATCTCAACATCAGTTGGTGCTCGTGGTTCGTCATCGGCTACACCAGTAATGCTAATTACACTTTCACGAGGGACATCAAGTCCCGTCTGGACAATCTCATCATTCATCTCATCCTTTTCAAATTTAATTTGAATCTTCCCGCTTCGATCGCGGAGAATTAAAAAGGCAATCCCCCCAAGATCGCGGATTTCATGAACCCACCCAGCAACTGTAATCTCATCACCAGGGGTAACCTCAGCCGTGAGCGTTCTATCCTGCATGTATTGGTATTCTCGGTTCTATTCTTAAAAATAGTCGATTCGCAATTGTCAGTATGCAGCATGTCGGAGTCATCCTCCTAGCTCACTGATAGCACCTACAGGAATCGATGCTCAGTTTCGGTGGGTCGGTGTTCATGACGGAGTCAGTCTCAGAATTAACTTCATAGCTTCTCACCTCTCTTATCAGAGATGACGGTGACGAAGAGTCTTAATGATAGTTTTGTATCTGTGTTTGTGGGTTGTAGCCAGACCTGAAGAATATCATGTATCAAAACCAACAGAGATCGATACCAATTGGTGTGAGTTATTTCAGTGAGTGCTAATTTTATTTACCGGATCAAATTCAAATACGGTTCGTATCCCGTGCTATCTATGGTGAGATTTGATAAGATCGTCTATAATCTGATTATTTGATATTTTTATTATTACCAACGGCATTAGATCGAAAGTTAGAGCTAAAATGAGATTATTACGGAGAATCGAGGAGAAAGCCTCGCGCTTCAGCGCAGGGAGGATGTCAAATCTCACCGTCTGCGTGTGCATCTTTGACACCAGCAACAGTCTCACTGACAGCATCGACTCCCTCATCATGGAGTAAATCTCCAACAACAATCGTATCGGCATGGGCTCCCATCTCATATGCAGAATCATACCCCCCAATCCCACCACCATAGAATAATGTTGACTCAGTAAGTGCTGCTGCCGCCGCTGCCACCTTTTTTGTATCACCAAATGTTCCAGAGTATTCGATATAGATAATCTCCTGACCAAACAGTCGTTCAGCAACGGTTGCAAATGCAGCAACGTCTTCTGCTGTCTGATCAGTGTTTGCTTCAGTCACTTCAGCAACAGACGCGTCAGGGTTCAACACAATATATGCCTCGGTTGCCGTTCGCTCCCAGTCAAGTGGACCATCGATTCGAACCCATTCTTTATGCGCTCCAGCCACCCAGAACGCTGACTCGGCGTTGAATACTGTTGGCACAAGATAACCATCAAGCGCGTCTGATTCAACAACAACTGCTGGATTTGATGGTTCCTGGTACAGCGGCATGTCATATCGCGAGCAGGCATCAACTACTTCTTGCATTTTCTCAGTCGTGATATCGAGTGTGCCACCAATTTCAATCGCATCAGTGCCTGTCTGACACACATCCTCGAATGTTTCACCATCAACAAGCGGTTTATCAGGATCTACCTTCAATACATGATCCCATTCTGTCCAAGGTCCATTCATTGCAGATATCTCTCCCGGGGCATGGATAAAAATAACGCGGAAGATGGCAATGAAATATCTCTTATCTAACCTCACTCCACTGTTTGGTTTGTATATATCAATAACATAACATAACATAACATAACATAACAATATCATGAGGTTGTGAATGGGGCTCTACTGTCTTGAGACGCTGATTGTCCGGTACCTCTACACCAGATTATAGCTACTTCATCGTTGTCGTGATATAATTGTCCTCCGTCTCAGGGGTAACAGGAACAACCGGCTCGCCGGAGTATTGCTCAAGTGCATGTATACACTATTGATATTGACCGTATTGTGCGGATAGATACGTATGAATTAGCTCTACCTCCATGGTATCACGACTCTCGGAAGTATTATCCATTGCGTCACCATATATATGTTTACAATGGCAGAAGGTAAGGTTGATTTTTTCAACGATACAGGCGGTTACGGTTTCATTTCGACTGATGATACGGATGATGATGTTTTCTTTCACATGGAAGATGTCGGCGGTCCGGACCTCGAAGAAGGACAGGAAGTAGAATTTGAGATTGAGCAGTCCCCAAAAGGACCACGCGCAGCAAATCTCATTCGCAACTAATTGGCTAATCGCAACCCAATTTAAAATAATTTATTATAGATATCGGCATCTATAATCATATCAATACACTAATACGGTACTATTGGTGTCTTTTTATTAAAATTCACTTACAAATAGCAGTACTCACTATATCGAGTACATTTTCGATGTATCTGATTATCTGTTGTCAGTTGAATATAATTGACGGTATCAGTGGTGAGTGTTACTCTTGTGCTGACTCTGGCTTCTTCACTCGCTCAGTGTGGAATTAATGATCAATCGATAAATATGCCCAGTAAGAATAATCAACCAGTCTGCAAATCTGGTCAGTCTGCAGTTGATTGCCATTTTCGCAGTCGGTCCACACTGACACCGTCGACACGGTCAGCAAGCGTGTTTGCTTCTGCTGATTTAAGCGCAGAAACAGTATCAACACCAGCGTCTTTTAGCTTTTCAGCTGTCTTTGCACCAATCCCATGAACGCTTTCAAGCGTTGAGCTGTCGGTCTGATCAGATTGATACTCCCGATAGTTACAGATTGGACAGCCGAGTTCCCAGATATCATCACTCTCTTTGGTGGTCTTGTCTTTTGTCGTGTTCTCGTCTGCCTCAAGTATCTGTAATGCAGGTAACGCGTGTTCATCACATATATTATCTGTAACGTCAATCTCTCCTTGTCGTGGAAGGGGCAATGAATACTCACAGTCTGGATATCGAGTGCACCCAACAAGTCGTGACCCAGACCGCAAACGTTTGATTGCAAGTTCACCATCAGCATGGGCGTTGCATTCTGGGCAGGTGCCAATCACACGATCAGCTTGTTCATCCGCTGCTTCAGCCTCACACAGCGGACAGCCATGGACGAAACTACGCTTTCCAGCAAGCATTTTTATCTGCTGAAGATTGTGTACGTCACACACCGTCTCAAGTATGTGTGGCTTTCCAGTCGAGGGTAATGGGAGCGTGTATTCACAATCAGGATAGCTATCACATCCAATGAAGTGTGACCCAGCCTGACTCTTTCGGGTAATAAGATCGCCTTCACACTGTGGACATGGTCCAATCGTCTTATCTGCCTTCATCGACCGCTGAAGATGATCGCCGATTTCAGCATCTGTGTTCATTAATTTTTTGAATACATCCGTGAGTATCGAGCGTGACGCAGAAGTTACTGACTCAAGTGTTTCCTCACCCTCTGCGATTGCCTGCATATCTGTCTCCAATTGAGCCGTCATTTCCTCACTAACGATTAATTCTGCAAACTCTTCAGCAGCCTCAACAACGGCTCGTGCGAGTTGTGTCGGTCGTGGCGGGTCGCTTTCGATGTATCCTCGATTGTAAAGTTTCTGAATGACGTTGTGTCGACTTGATTTTGTCCCAATCCCCATTGACTCCATTGTTTCGATGAGTCGAGACTGGCCGTACCGTCGCGGCGGTTGGGTTTGCTTTGCTTCGATTCGCGAATCAATCAATCTAAGCGTTTCGCCATCTTCAATATCCGGAATAAGTGATTCCGTTGCGTTTGAGTATGGATATACGGCGTGATATCCAGGATTCAGTAGCCGTCGTCCGTTGGATTTTATTGAATAAGCGTCATCGACAATAGCAACGATACGCAGATGTTCCCATATTGCTGGATTAGAGACAGTAGCAAGAAAGTGCCTAACAATGAGTTCATACACTTCCCATTTATCATCGTCTAATTCTGAGGGCTTAGGAAGTTCATCGGTTGGATGGATTGGTGGGTGATCGGTCGTCTCTTCATCACCAGTCGTCGGTGAGAGTGTTTCCTGATCAAGGACATCACGTGCATCTGATCCGAATCGAGATCCATTTGTGAGTGCTTCAATAAGCTCTCGAGGATCAAGGTCATCGGGATAGACGGTATTGTCAGTTCGTGGATATGTGATGTATCCAGCCGTGTAGAGGTCCTCTGCAATATCCATCGCCCGCTGCGCGGCGTACCCAATTGATCCTGCTGCACTGATGAACTGTGTTGTATTGAACGGTGCGGGCGGTTCATCGGTTCGTGTCCGGCGCTTCACCGAGTCGACGTGAGCAATAGAAGCTGATTCTAATGTTTCGAATACCGTTTTTGCAGTTGATTCCTCAGTGATTCGTTCAGCTTCAGTTCCATCATCTGCATGATAGAAGTACTGTGCTTCAAATTCTGCTGTAGTATCGTCTGTGCTCACCTCAATAGGTTTGTCTACTTGCGTGAGGTCAACAAACAATTCCCAGTAGTCCTCAGGATCAAACGCCTCAATCTCGCGTTCGCGATCAACAATCAATTTCAGTGTTGGTCCTTGAACCCGACCGACAGAGATGAAATCACTCCCAAGTTGCCCTGCTGACAAGGATAGATATCGAGTCAATGCAGCTCCCCATACGAGATCAATTACCTGTCGAGCCTCACCTGCTGCTGCAAGATTAAAATCGAGGTCGTCTGGATTTTCGAATGCTGTCGTAACGGACTCTTCGGTGATTGATGAAAATCGAACGCGGTCTATCGGAGTTGACTCATTCACTCCGCGAACAAGCTCATATGCTTCTTTTCCAATCAACTCACCCTCTCGGTCATAATCAGTCGCAATAATCACACGGCGTGCCCGCCGAGCGAGCTTTTTCAATGTCGTCACGATATTTTGTTTCGTTGGGTTTTTTTCAATTGGCGCATCGATAAGCTCAACAGGCTCAACATCACGCCAATCACTATATTCTTGTGGGAAATCGACAGCAACGACATGTCCAGAAAGACCGATGCAGCGTTTCCCACCCCATTTATACACATTAACACCCTGCTCGCGGTCTGCTGTTGCTGAGTCACCACTCAGGATATCAGCAATCCGCCGCGCGGCGTTATCTTTCTCGGTGATAATGAGTTCTGGCCCCTGGCTCATTTTAATATAAATGAGTATGCCGAAGGATAGCCTAAAACTTTCCTACAACAAAATTATATGAGCTACCTCACCCTACTCAGCCGCTGACGCGGCTCCAGTGAGGGTGGGGTTTCCTGTTTCTAGTATCGGTTCGTGGATCGGTGGGACTGCGCAATAGGACAGTATATTTGAGATGATGACAGTAGAGGGCTTAACACCTGAAAACTGCTAAATCGACCGATTGCAACATAATTGCAATATCACTGTCAAACGTGTGGAATATGTATTTTCATATACTATCGATAGTGATATGATTATTCTTTATTTTTTATCTTCAAGTTGTTCACGAAGTAATGTGTTTACTTTGCTTGGGTCAGCACTGCCACCTGTTTTTTGCATTACTTGTCCAACAAGGAAATTAATTGCACCACCCTCACCAGCATGATAATCCTCAACAGCTTCAGGGCTTTCATCAATCGCACCAGTGACTGCAGTGACAACCTCATCCTCATCTGCCCTACCAAGTCCCTCAGATTCAATTACTGCTTCAGGCGTGAGTTCATCATCAAGCATCCGCCGGAGGACAACCTCTTCTGCGTTCTTTGTAGTAATGTCTTCATCATCGACCAATTCAATCAACTGTGTGAACTCGTCAAATCGGTCATCGATATCTCCAACCGTCATATCACGATAATTGAGTTCACCAAGAAGATTATCAGCAACCCATGTTGCTGCTAGTGCAGGATCAAATTGATCAGCAACACTCTCAAAGAAATCTGCAACGGCTTTCGTTGATGTGAGTTTCGCAGCGGATTCAGAGTCCAATTTATATTCCTCACGAAATCGCTCACGACGGGCGTCTGGGAGTTCAGGAATTGAGATTTGATCTTTCCAATCAGCAACCGCTAATGGCGGGAGATCAGCCTCCGGAAAATATCGATAGTCCTTTTCAGCTTCTTTTGAACGCATAGAGACGGTGATCCCACGACTTTCATCCCAGTGTCGTGTTTCTTGTTCAATTGCTCGTCCCCGTTCGACAGCATTTCGTTGTCGTGTTACTTCATACGCAAGTGCCTTTTCAGCGCCTTTATGACTTGAAATATTCTTTACCTCAGTTCGATTTGCTGATTCAAGCGCTGCCGTAGTGATTGACCCATTGTCGATGTCTTCGGTTGGAATCAATGAAATATTTGCATCGACACGAAGGGAGCCATCCGCTGTTGGGTCAAAAATGCCGAGATATTCTAAGACTTCCTCAAGTTTATTAAGAAATGCTCGCGTCTCTGCTGGACTCCGAAAGTCTGGCTCAGTAACAATCTCCATGAGTGGTGTTCCTGCTCGATTATAGTCCACAAGTGTGTATTCGGCAGTATCAATATTTCCACCTTGGTGGGTGAGACTGCCTGGATCTTCCTCAAGATGCGCTCGTCGGATAGCAACCTCTCGACGATTATCTTCGACAGAGATTGACAGCTGTCCATCGGAACAAATAGGAGCATCGTATTGTGAAATTTGGAAATTCTTTGGGAGATCAGGATAATAATAGTTTTTTCGATGGAACTGCGTTTTTTCTGCAATATCAGCATTGAGAGCTTTCCCGACTTTGACTGCTGCCTCAACAGCGGCTTTGTTCAATACCGGTAGTGCACCTGGCAATCCAAGACAAACAGGACATGTTCGTGTGTTCGGTTCGGCGTTATTATCCCGGGTTGAACAGCCACAGAAAATCTTCGTATCAGTCTCAAGCTGGACATGAACTTCTAATCCAATAACGGCAGTGAAATCGCGCTGGGCGAGCGCTGTCGCAGTCATTGTATTTCATTTGATATAGTATGGCTAAAGACTAACGGGACTAATCGGTCACACCAAACTAATATGAGAAGTCTATCCCATCGCACCTGCTCGTTTTTGATTTATTCTTATTCGTTCACACGACCGAATCCCGAAAGTTGTGATTAGGACCTATACTATATTGTATGAACTACGAAGAAATCAAGATGTATAATAATAATCTCTATTATCAAGCCGACTATCTCTGATGATACCTGTATACAGTTGATATGAAATCAGGGCGTCNCATGATATTGCTAAGCTTAGGTTGAATTCCTGTGAGTATAGGATTTACAGATATATCAAAAAGCATTGAAATGTCTGACATACGTTTATATATCCTGATACAAGTGATAATAGCATGAGTAATCGGCTAGAGGAGCTAGAGTCACAGATCACAGAGTTACAAGCGGCTGTTAACGGGTTGACAGAGGAGCTCGTCGAAACAAAAGAGCGGCTGCATCTGATTGAGGATAATATTGAGATTGATCTCTCAGCTGGAAGCCGTTCGGTTGGTCATGAAGCAGACGAAGCCGCACAATCACAAGAGTCCAGAACAACTGATACCGATGCTAACTCTGCAACAGATGCAATGTCTCAGGATGAATCAAACAGCACTGCAGCATCTGATAGCGACGCAAGCGATGATGAATCGACGGACGATTCAGACATCATCATTGCATAACGACAGTTCAAGAGTCATTAATAAACACGCAGTGTTGAGTAGACATGCTTGCTATCGAATAATACCCTCACTATGAGATACGCATCGCCGCGGACTCTCTCGTGATTATGTACCTATCCTTTTCATTACATGCATATTAAAACGCTCATCCTTGACGGTTTCAAGAGCTTTGGTCGTGCAACAGAGATTCCATTCTATGAGGATTTCACCGTTGTTACTGGACCGAATGGGTCTGGAAAATCGAATATTATTGACGGTGTCCTCTTTGCGCTTGGACTTGCTCGCACTCGTGGCATCCGCGCGGAGAAATTAACTGATCTTATCTATAATCCCGGACATGCTACCACGGAAGCAGACGGATCCAACTCATCAGAAAGTCCGAATGAGGCAACAGTCACGGTTGTCCTTGATAATAGTGCAGGGACAATCGATCGCACACAGGTTATTAATGCTGCTGGCAGTGAGTCGATTGGAGATGTTGATGAGATCCGCGTTAAACGTCGTGTGAAACAAACCGAAACCAATTATTACTCATACTACTATCTCAACGGTCGGTCTTGTAACCTCTCGGATATTCAAGATCTTCTCGCACAAGCTGGCATTACGCCTGAAGGATATAATGTGGTCATGCAGGGCGATGTTACTGAAATTATTAATATGACGCCACAGCAGCGTCGGAGTATTATTGATGAAATCGCTGGAGTTGCTGAATTTGATGCAAAACGCGATGATGCATTTGAGGAACTCGATGCTGTCGAAGGTCGAATTGAAGAAGCAGACCTGCGTATTGGCGAAAAAGAAACGCGACTTAGACAACTTGCGGACGAACGTGAAACCGCACTCAAATATCAGTCGCTTCGTGATGAGCGAACGGAGTATGAGGAGTATCTCAAAGCAGCAGAACTTGAGTCAAAACGAGCAGACCGGGATGAAACGGCTGAGCAGGCGACGGAAGTTGAAGCTGATCTGACAGAGGCAAATGAGACCCTCTCTCAGCGTCAACAGCATGTCTCTCGACTCACTGCTGAGCTTGATGCAGTTACAGCAGAAATCGAACGTAAGGGTGAAGATGAACAACTGGCGCTTAAATCCGAGATTGAAGAGATAAAGGGTGCAATCAGACGTCGTGAAAACGATATTGAGACAGCAGAGGAGCGGATCACAGAGGCAGAAAACACCCGTCGAGAGGCGTTTGTTCAGCTTGATCAGAAACAAGAACAGATTGAGGAACTAGATACAGAGATACGCTCAATAAAGGTCGAAAAAGCATCAATAACCACAGAGATCGAATCACTTGAGAGTGACCTTGCCGATGTTGAAGCCGAAATTGAAGATGTTGATGCTACGTATGACGAGCGAAAGCACGAACTTGAAGCAGCAATTGATCGGGTTAATGAACTTAAAACGAAGCGTAGCGACGCACAACGTGAAAAAGATCGATTATTGGATAAGACACGGCGGCGAGCAAGTGACATTGCTGATGCAAAAGAAGAGCTGACGAAACTCCGTGAAGAGCTTTCGACGTTACAGGCTACACTCTCTGACTTTCATTCGGAAGTTGATATTGCTGAAAAGAATGAATCAACAATTGAAGATGCTCTTTCAGAACTACAGAATAAACGATCAGAACTGAAAGATAATCTGGATACAGTTCGATCAGAGATTCAATCGAAGCAATCTGAGTATGCGACACTCGAGGGGCATACAGGCAATGATACTGACACATCCTGGCCCCGCGCTGTGACAACGATTTTAAATGCGGATCGCACTGGTGTCCATGGCACTGTTGGACAACTTGGGTCTGTCGAAAAAAAGTATGCAACCGCATGTGAAACAGCCGCAGGTGGACGGCTCGCGCATGTTGTTGTTGACACAGATACGGTTGGCTCTGATTGTATCGAGTATCTAAAATCCCGGAATGCTGGGCGTGCAACATTTCTCCCAATTACAAAAATGGATGACCGCGGGATTCCACGACAACCAAATCATCACGGTGTAATTGATTTCGCACAAAATCTTGTCAGCTATGATGATATGTATCGCCCCATCTTTTCATATGTGCTTGGGTCAACGTTGATTGTCGAAACAATGGAAACAGCCCGTGAACTCATGGGTGAATATAGAATGGTGACGCTCGATGGTGATCTCGTCGAACGGTCTGGGGCGATGACAGGTGGATCTGGTGGTGGATCACGATATTCGTTTTCAACTTCAGGTGGTGGTCGATTAGAGCGATTGGCAGAGAAGATCGAAACGCTCGAAGACCGTCGTCAGGAATATCAATCGAAGATTCGGACTGTCGATGATGATATATCAGACGCTCGTGAACGGGCAGCAAGTGCCCGCGAGCGTGTGCGTGAACTTGAATCAGAGATTGACGCCACCAAAACGGAGATTGAGGAGACAGAAGCGGCGATTGAACAGACTGAAAGTCGTATTGCTAATCTTCGCGAGGAGCGCGCAGAGGCTGATAAGACAATGCAGTCTGTTGATGATGATATTGATACCCTTAACGCTGAGATTACAACAACAGAGCAAGAAATACAGACGATTAAAGAAGCGCTTGAGGAATCACCAGTTCCCGAACTTACCGCTGAAGCAGATGAGCTACGCACAGCGATTGATGACGCAGAATCACAAATCGATGATCTCGATGCCCGTCAGAATGAACTTGAATTAGAACGACAGTACGCGAATGAAGCGATTGATGAACTCAACGAGCAAGTCGAGAGAGCACAAGCAAAGAAGGCAGATGCACAGGAAACAATTTCGACTGCTCAAGAGGATATCGAGACGTACAATACAACACTTGAAGCGAAACGCGTCGCTGTTGATGAAATCGAAGATGAACTTATCTCGTTAAAATCTGATCGGTCAGATCTCCAAGCAACATTGGATGCGGCAAAAAACCGGCGTGAGTCGGCGCGTGACACTGTTGACAAATTAGAGTCAAAATCATCGTCACTTCGTGGTGCAATCGAACGGCTTGAGTGGGAGATTGACGAACTTGAGAGTGAAGTCGGAACATACGATTCCACAGATATCCCCGATTATGATACGGTTGAAGCTAATATCGACCGTCTTACCGAAAAGATGGACTCACTCGAACCAGTGAATATGCTCGCAATCGATGAGTATGATGATGTCGAATCACAGCTTGATGAGTTAAGCTCACGACGCGATATCCTTGTTGAGGAACGCGAAGCGATTGAGGAACGGATTAACCGATTTGAATCGCAAAAGCGAGAGACATTCATGAGCTCATTTCGGGCAATCAATGAGAATTTCACCGACATCTTTGAACGACTTTCCGACGGTACTGGTGAACTCCATCTCGAAAGTCAAGATGAACCCTTTGAGGGTGGCTTGACAATGAAGGCTCAACCAGGAGATAAGCCGATCCAGCGGCTAAATGCCATGTCCGGTGGTGAAAAATCACTAACAGCACTCGCATTCATATTTGCTATTCAACGACATAATCCAGCCCCATTCTACGCGCTTGATGAGATTGATGCTTTCCTTGACGCTGCAAACGCTGAACGTGTTGGAGAGATGGTTGATGACCTCGCAACAGATGCACAGTTTGTCGTTGTTTCGCACCGTTCAGCCTTGCTTGAACGATCTGAGCGTGCTATTGGCGTGACAATGCAAGGAAATAATATCAGTGCTGTAACCGGGATCCAATTACAAAGTGATGAGTCACCGGAGGCGCCCGCAGATGACTGATATGGGGTCGAGTCATCACTCTGAGGAACCAGAAGCTGGGGTGATAGACGATATACGTGGGTATGCTGATCAGAATGATGATACTAGCTCAGACGCAATTGAGCCTGTTGAACTTCTTGTCCAGTTGGCTGAGGAAGGGAGAATCGACCCGTGGGAAGTCGACATTGTTGATGCAACCGACGCATTTCTCAATCGACTTGATAAAACAGACCTGCGGACCTCTGGACGAGCGTTATTTTATGCAGCAGTTCTCCTCCGTATGAAGAGTGAAGCGCTCATTGAACCTGACGAACCGGCAGGTGCGTCTGAGTCTGAACCATGGGAAGTTGCACTTGAGGCGGGAACAAGACCAATCGACGAGTTCGAGAATGCAAACATGACAGATGGTTCTAATTCAACCCCGCATTCCGATAGTGACCCCATAGATGCACTTGAAGATGAGATGGATCGGCGGTTAGAACGAAAAAAAGCCCGTGGATCGCCAGAAACACTTGATGAACTTGTTCGAGAACTCCGTGAGGCTGAACGAGAGTCATGGTGGAAGCGACATCGGGAGTATGACACTTCAGACTCTCCATCAGGATACCAGCGTGGAACACAAACACTTGATTATCATACAGCAGATGACTTTCGCGATGCAGCGGAACCTACAGCTGCTGATGTCACTGATACTGCTCATGGTGAAGATATTGAAACGGAGATCAAAGCAGTGTATGCAGCATTGACAGACCAATATGAGAAAGGTCGTATTGAGGTGTTATTCACCGAGGTTGCTGATGTTGCATCAACACCTGTGAGCACATATCTTGCAGTACTCTTTCTTTCACATCGTGACAAGGTTGTGCTTGAACAGACTGATCTGTTTGGCGATCTTTGGATACAGACCCCAAAGACAAGCGCTGAATCGTCTCCAACAGCCGTTGCAGACGATGATTGACCAGATATAGATACCTGAGTGGGTTTAGCCCGTCGAGCAACCAGGAGTGGGACACTCTGAAGAAACGTCCCCAGAAATCTCCGAGTTCTGGTGTGCGAACGAATCGCCCGGCGATTCGTCAACGCCTGTGGAGACTGCACTCCCTGTGGATACACCTGTATCTGCAAAGTGCGTTCACCAGACTCCGTCTGGTGGGCTGTCAGACGCAGTCTGACAACGTCGTAGAAGCAGGAAGCCTCGCCCTCATTGAGGCCGTCAGACCGAGCAGGGCGGGGTAGTTCACAGCCCTCTCTTATTCGTTATAGATTAGAGAGAAGAAATCTATCAGTATTCGTGGTCAGAGTATTCATAATGTAGTCATACGCTGAGCAGGCGCAATACCACGCTGTCACGGTGGGGGATTCCGAACAGATCTTTTGGACAGCGGTGTACATACTAGTGTTGGCATATCAGCTCTAACCCTAGTGTAGCCGAGTGCCCGAAAGGTAGCGGTTCAAGTGTGAGTGTCCGCCCACGCTGGAAACAGGGTGTGTCCCACGTGGGAATCAAGCAATAAGCATCAGGCTATCGTCACCGATACAAATAACTCCGAGTCCGTTGACGCTGATCGAAGCTCCTGTGACACAACCAACACAGGGACTTCACCTCGGTTGGGGATATGAGTGCTTGTGGTTTGACACCCCCATGAGACTGCCCATTGGCCGGTCACACACCGATTCCAACGGTGGACTGGCTTGGTACTGGGAGTCTGCAAACCCAAACCAAAGCCAAAACCCAGAGCCAAACCTGACACTCCCAACCAAGCGAAGCGAAGCGGTGCCGTGGGATTTTTTCCGCCTTTAGACGGAGGAGGGTGTCAAGACCATCACTGATGATGTCAGATCAGGAGATCAGCAGTTTTTGTCCTTTCTCAACGTCGATTCGACATGGCGGTGACATCTTATTATATGCACGGCGAAGACCATCCTTCGCAACAGACGCATCGTCAACCTCACAGTAAATAGTAAATACCCGCTCATTCTGTTGGATACGGGCAGCTGTCCCAACAGGCTTTCCGAAAGCTTGTCGCATCCCATCTGAGACCCGGTCTGCGCCAGCACCAGTTGCTTGTTTATTTTCACGAAGAATCTGGTGCGGGAACTTTCGGAGAACCATTTTGTAATTATCTTGTCCAACCTGCTTGAGCATTGTTCGGTTTGCTGAGAGCCGAGCGGACTCGAGTGAGCCATGACGAATTTGACACTCCTCCTCAATCCGAAGGCTAATCTGAACAGGATAGTCTTGCGGTCCTGTCTGGAGGTTTCCCATGTTGTGCTGTGCGATTTTCGAACCGGGGATCCCAGTGACGTAGTCACGCCGCGTATAGGACGGCTTTGAGAGCTTCCGGTACATAGAAGCGGGCTTATCAGACATTGTATATTCTTATACTATTGAATGGTTATATAGGCTAAAAACGCTTCGAAGCAATGAAGAAGTAGATACTATTCAATATCGACAGAACGATACTCAAAATCCCATTTATTAAGTAGTGAGGCTGTTCGATCGGTGATTGAGGGGGCAACAAGTATCCCGCGTGTAGAGGTATCCGACAACTCCGCTGTGATTGCTTCGACGTATCGCTGAAGTTGACTTGCAGCCGATGGTCCTACTCGACGCCGTTTTAATTCAATAACGACAGGGTGACCGGCATTATCCGTTCCAAAAATATCAATTGGTCCTGCTGTTGTCTGTCGTTCAGTTGCAATCGGATCAAAGCCTTGTTCAATGACCTCTGGCTGATCGAGGATCCACTGTCGAAGATCCTCTTCGCTTCCAGTTAATTTAAGATCACTTCGATCAGTGACTGCGTATGCGGAGATCGTCTCAACGCGCTCAAACATAACATCAAGTTGTTCTGAAGGATTGCTCCGCGTGCTTCGAATACGAAGTTGTCCGTCGCGAACGCTCGCATTGTGCGTTGACCCGGGTGGCTGCCAGTTTACCGGTTCATGATTCTCGCCTGTATGAACGAGCGCAGTTCCATCAGGTTTGTATATGACAAGACGCTGTCCTGGAGCCAATGTTGAGCTCGCTCGTCCTTCATACTGAACTTCACACAGACCGAACATTGTCAGAAGTCGCTCATCCTCGAATGCAGACTCTAGTAATTCGAATGCATCTCGGTGTGTTGGTCGATAAAGTCTTGTTGTGGTCATCAGCCACCTATTGATATCGTTGTCTTACACAATCAAAAACGGAAGGTATGAAGATGGTTGTAGCACCCACAGCGTTTGCAATCATATCGGTGATTGATGATTGTCGTGTCGGGATTATTGCTTGGATTCCTTCGATTCCAGCTCCAAATACAGTCACAAAAATGAGTATTAGAAGTATCTCACCATAATCTGTAAGACCAACTTTTCGCGCACAAACAATTGTCCATGCTAATACTGCATATCCAACTGCGTGTAAGATAATGTCCATACGCAGAATGAATCCAATACCCATCGTTGTATGACCCCGGTTTTGTAGTGGAATAATTGATACAGCAAAAATAATAATTGCACAGCAAATAGAAGGCACCCAGCGTCTGTATCGGTTCTCTTTCGACAGCTGGACAAACAGCCACATAGCTATTCGTAGATGTGTATTGAAGAAAGTAGTTCAGAGAACTGTCGCAACCGAAGTGGACTCTGCCGCCCGCCGGACCGTCAGCCTCCGTCCGCTACGTGTGTGTCGACTCCGATATCGGGTTACAGGCGCTCGACGTTCTTCGCACGCGGACCTTTATCCGCTTGCACAATTTCAAACTCGAGATCTTGGCCCTCTTCGAGGTCTGGACCGCCAATATCTTCCATGTGGAAGAAAACGTCCTCGTCTGCATCCTCGGTGGAGATGAATCCGTAACCGCCTGTGTCGTTAAAGAAGTCGACAGTACCTTGCGCCATTGCAAGTATATCAATTCCCTTGTTACTGATAACTGTTGTGCGATGTGTGATACCACGGCGAGATATCTTCTTTGAAAACGTGTTGTCGAGCGGTATATTCATCCAAATATCATATAAAACCGCACACCAGCAGGGAAATTAACAATTAACAGACTAGTGTATTGTTTGATCCACCCCGTCGAAATCAAGAGATTGACCCACTCTCCACCGAGTTATGTGATAAGACATCACACGACATTGTGTGACGTCAACAAAATATTTATATAGAATCGCAAACAATCAGCGATTGAATATGAGTCAACGAATGCAGCAGGGTCAGCCGATGATCATTATGGGCGAGGACGCACAGCGCGTCAAGGATCAAGACGCCCAAGAATACAATATTCAGGCGGCTCGAGCCGTATCTGAGGCTGTACAGTCAACACTCGGACCAAAGGGAATGGATAAGATGCTCGTCGACTCAATGGGTGATGTCACAATCACGAATGACGGCGTCACTATCCTGCAGGAGATGGATATTGATAATCCAACGGCTGAAATGATTGTTGAAGTCGCCGAGACACAGGAAGATGAGGCTGGCGACGGAACAACAACCGCGGTTGCTATTGCTGGTGAGCTTCTAAAGAATGCTGAAGAACTTCTTGAACAGGATATTCATCCAACAGCCGCGATTCGTGGATTTAATCTTGCGAGCGAAGAAGCCCGATCAGAGATTGGTGAAATAACACAGGCAGTCGAACCTGGCGAGACAGAGCTTCTTCAGAAGGTCGCTGAAACATCAATGACAGGAAAGAGCTCTGAACTCGATAAAGAGCTCTTAGCTGAATTGGTCGTTAAGACCGTTGAGGCAATCACTGTTGAAGCCAATGATGGATCTTACGTTGTTGATCTTGAAAATCTCAATATTGAGACCCAAACCGGACGAGCAGCAGCCGAATCTGAGTTGCTCAACGGGGCGGCAATTGATAAAGACCCAGTTCATGATGATATGCCAACTGCTGCCGCGGAGGCAAATATCCTACTGTTGAACGAACCGATTGAGGTTGAAGAGACGGATGTTGATACGCAGGTGAATATTGAGTCACCAGACCAGTTGCAGCAGTTCCTTGATCAAGAAGAAAAACAACTCAAGGAGAAGGTTGAGAAAATCGCAGATGCTGGTGCTGACGTTGTTTTCTGTCAGAAAGGTATTGATGATCTTGCACAACATTATCTTGCGAAAGAAGACATCCTTGCAGTCCGCCGGGCAAAGAAATCAGATGTCGGCTTCTTAAAGAATGTTCTTGAAGCTAGCGTCGTCTCTGATCTTGACAGTGTTACTGAGAGTGATCTTGGATATGGATCGGTTCGACGCGATGGTGAAGATGAGTTATTCTATGTAGAAGGATTGGGCTCAGAGACGCATGGTGTGACTCTATTGCTCCGTGGATCGACTGATCACGTTGTCGACGAACTTGAGCGCGGTATCAATGATGCCATTGATGTGGTCTCAACAACTGTCTCAGATGGTCGTGTTGTTGCTGGTGGTGGAGCAATCGAAGTTGAGGTCGCTCGTCGCCTTCGCGATTACGCTGATTCTGTCAGCGGTCGTGAGCAGTTGGCTGTTGAAGCATTCGCAGATGCGCTTGAACTTGTTCCCCGAGTCCTCGCAGAAAACGCAGGTCTTGATTCAATCGATACGCTCGTCAATCTGCGGAAAGCTCATGAGAACGGCGACGCGAACGCTGGTCTCAATGTATACAGTAGCGATGTTGAAGATTCATTCGACGCCGGTGTTGTTGAGCCAGCACACTCGAAAGAACAGGCAATCGCTTCAGCCGCTGAAGCCGCAAATCTTGTTCTCAAGATTGACGATATTATCGCCGCTGACGAGCTGAGCACCAGCGGTGATGATGAGGAAGGCGGTCCAGGTGGAGCCGGTGGCATGGGCGGTATGGGTGGTATGGGCGGTATGGGCGGTGCAATGTAATCCACGGGTAAGGTAACCTACTATCTCAGAGCCTCTAATTTGTATTTGCGCTACAACTATGTTATTTACGTTGATAACGCATTGATATAACCACTCAGATTATGTTTTAATATCACTTTTATTGAGACAAATAAAACAAATATTCGAGAGTTCTCAATATGATCTGAGTCGGTTTAATAAAACAAAAGCGATGATGAGCAGGCAGTATATACGCCTGAACGGCGAATTATACAGTATGCAACGTGAGACCCTCTTATTGAATGCCACGGATGTCAAACAGAATGCTCCGATGGCTGAGGTTGTTCCTGCCATTGAGGACGCGTTCGCTGCCTTCCAGCGTGGAGACGCACAGATGCCAGCGAAGTCTTATATTGAGTTACCACAGTATAATGGTGATTTCCGCTCAATGCCAGCGTATCTTGATGCTGGAACATGGGATGCAGCTGGAATCAAGTGGGTAAATGTTCATACAGATAATCGCGACAATTTTGACCTCCCGACAGTTCTTGGGACGATGATATATTCTGATCCTGAGACTGCATTCCCGCTTGCGATACTTGATGGACGAGAACTGACGATGCAGCGAACTGGTGCTGCTGCGGCTGTTGCTACCGATTACCTTGCCGTCCCAGATGCATCCTCGCTCGGGATTGTGGGCGCGGGTGTTCAATCATACACGCAATTAGAGGCGATTTCGCAGGTTCGACCGATCGAGACTGTTGTTGTTGCCGATCGTGACGATACCCGTGTTGCAGAATTTATCGAGGCGTTTGATACCGAATTTGACGTCCATGCAGGATCAGTCAGTGATGCGGCTGGGTGTGACGTTCTTTCGACTGTAACGCCTGTTGAAGACCCAATCATTCCCCGAGAAGCGGTTGGTGACCACACACATATCAACGCAATGGGAGCAGACGCACCAGGTAAACACGAACTTGCAGATGAAATTCTCTTTGACGCGATGATTATTATTGATGATCACGAACAGACGACCCACTCAGGCGAAATTAATGTTCTGTGGCAGGCGAATCAATTGGATGAGAGTGATATCAACGCTTCAATTGGTGAGGTAGTCCTCAATCAGCATCAAGGGAGAGATCAAAAGACGGGTATTTCAGTGTTTGATTCAACCGGTCTTGCAATTCAAGATGTCGCGACTGCGCACGTCGTTTATGAACATGCATGTGCAAATGGTAATGGATATAATTTTGACCTTCTCGGCTTTGCAGAAGCAGATTGACTTCTGTGATGTCAAGTCAGAAGACGCTGTGACCTACCCCACCCTGATCAGTCGCTGGCGTGGTTCTTTTGAGGGTAGGATTTCCTGTTTCGACGGCGCGCTTTAGATCCACGATATCGGAAGCACCCGGTAATAAAAAACACAAAATTGTACGTGATTTTCATCCTATCCTTTGTAGACGCTTCCATACGATAATTAAATATTTATTATTTGTTGAAATTATAGACAGATTAAAATAAAGTCGAAATTAGGGTTGTGGACGCCGAGATCTCATGATATTGGTGAGATTCAGTTGAACTACGCAGGTAGAGTATCATTCAACAACATGTCGACGGTCATATGACCCAAGTCGCTTGACCCATCCATCAGTTGCGATTGATTCAATCGACTTTAGTGCCTCTTGAGCTCGCGATTCATACAATCCAGCTTCAAAGTCAATATGAAACAAATAGTCGCCCAGTCGATTTCCACTCGGTCGGGACTCAATACGTGAGAGATTAATATCACGATCAGCAAATGCCTCCAGTAGCTCTAATAATAGTCCGGGGTAGTTCGCATTTGGATAGACGACAACTGTTGAACGTCCGCCAGCTGTCACACGCTCAGACTCAGGAGCAACAACAAAGAATCGTGTTGCATTTGATGACCGATCTTGAATATCCTCTGAAATAACGGTTAATACGTCACCCGCATTATCTGGATGACCAATTCCAGCGACACCCGGGTCCTCACGAGCGCGCTCAACGCCACGAGCTGTGCTTGCAACCGCTTCAGCGCGCACGTCAGGATAGGTATCTTCAAGATATGATCGACACTGCGCGAGTGCCTGTGAGTGTGAGGCGATTAATTCAAACTCTGATGATTGTGCAAGGAGTGCATGTCGAATTGGCGTGACAATCTCCTGTGTGACTGCTACGTCACTGTCAGCAATTGAATCGAGTGTTTCAGTAACGCTCCCTTCGATGCTGTTTTCAATCGGAACGACACCACGTTCGTACTCTTCAGTATCAACAGCGGCGACTATCGCAGAGACCGATTCTTTGAATCCAACATTATTATCAACAGCGCGGGCAGCCCGGTGTGAATATGTCCCTGCTGGTCCGAGCGTGACTATTTGCATGGCAATTTCTACTTGAGGAGGTAAAAAAAGTTCTCGGACTCACGCAGTCCGGCAAAATTCAACGAAGTTTTTGAGAATTTGCAATCCTGTTTCTCCGGATTTCTCAGGATGAAACTGTGTTCCAAAGACGGAGCCTGACTCATCAGCAACAACTGCAGGAAATTCACGCGCATAATCAGCTGTTGCGACAACCGCATTTGAGTCATCAGGGTCAGCATAGTACGAGTGCACAAAATATGCATATTTCCCATCAACATCATCAACAAGTGGGTGTTCGCGGCTAATCGAAAGTTCGTTCCATCCCATATGAGGAACCTTCTGATTACCATCGAAACGACGATTCCGTCCAGAGATAAAATCAAGCCCTTTCACTTCTCCTTCGCCAGCGTGGTCGGCTTCTTCACTGCTCGTCAGGAGCATTTGCATTCCGAGACAGATGCCAAAAACCGGTTGACTACGGTCAACAGCAGCAGCAAGTGCGTTTCGAAATGGACCTGCATTTTCCATTCCTTCGCTGAATGCCCCAACACCTGGAAGAACAATACCATCCGCATCAGCGAGAGTCTCTGGATCGGTCGAAAGCGTCACTGATGCTCCGGCGCGCTCTAATCCTCGCGTCACTGACCGGAGATTTCCAAGCCCATAATCAACAAGTATAATATCTGCAGTTGTTTGAGTGCTCACACAGAAATTTTCACATACATTGCTAAAGTTGTTTCTGACATAGACAAGTTGGATGATAACATTCATGACGTATATAATTGATATCGCCGAAAAGTGAGTTAATTAAATATTATACTTCAATCTCATGACTAATACAACATATTTAACGACATTGACTGACGAATAACCAGTACTGATGTCGTCTCGACGCAGGTTCCTCCAAGGTATTGGTGCAGTCAGCACAGTCGGTCTTGTAGCCGGATGCACTGGGTCAACCAACAATAGCAATAACAATACCGACAGTGTGGATCAAACAACAGCCACAACAACGTCAGACTCAGTTCCTTTTGGTGACAATCGGGCAACATTCTACATGTCACCGAGTGAACCACAACAACTGATGGAAGCACAGTATGCTCCAGTCAGGACCACTCTCGAAAATGAGCTTCCGGTTGAAACTGCAACGCTTCGATATGCAGCGGGATACAGTGCCGTTCTCCAAAGTCTCGCCGGGGGAACTGGAGATATCGCTGAGACCGGACCGTTCGCTGCAGCACTCGGCGTTGATAATGATCGATGTAATATCATTTTACAGCGGTATGGTTATGGGTCATGGACATATGCATCGGTTATTGCAACGCGAGAGGATTCTTCGATAGAATCACTCTCTGATCTTGAAAATGAACGAGTTGCGTTTGCAGACCGGTTATCGGCTTCTGGTGCGTTATATCCATTATTCATGCTTAAACAAGCTGGATTAACCATTGGGGACCTTCCAACCGATACCGGGGATGCATCGTTTACCCCGCAATTCTCAAGTCATGCGGAGGCATTTGCTGCGCTTGAGCGAGGACAGGTTGCTGCTGCTGGTGTTGGGAAGTTTATTACACTCGATGATAACCGTGAGTTGAAGGATGGTTTTCGATATATTGAAACAACGACAGACATCCCTCGAGCACCAATCGTTGTGAGTCCAGAACTCTCAGCAGACGAGCAAACGGCTGTGAAAGATGCATTACTCACTGCCAGTGAGTCGATATACTTCGGCGAAGATGGAGAGTCAGATACCGAAGATGACCTGTGGTTTAGTAATGTACGTGAAGCAGATGATGATACATACCAGCCAGTTGTTGAGGTGGCAAGTGAACTTGGTGTTACTACCGATCTTCTTGACTCTTAATCCCCTTTCTAACGAATAAATTAATTCACTATGCCACATGTCTCACTGCAGAATGTTACAAAATTGTTTGGTGAAGACACAATTGCACTCGATGACGTTTCAATTGAAATTACCGCAGGTGAATTTGTTGTCATTCTTGGACCATCTGGCGCTGGAAAGTCAACACTGCTTCGAATTCTAAACGGGTTGACAGAGCCAACGACGGGAACCGCCCAGATTGGTGGTTCTCCTGTTTCAGAGTCTGGTAGTGATGTGGGTATGGTGTTTCAGATGCACTATCTTATTGAGTCGCTATCGGCGTATCGGAACGCACTGACAGGCGCACTCTCACGGACAACCAATTTAAAGAGTATTCTCACACTCAATCAAACAGATGATAAACGTGCTGCACTTCGTGCGCTTGACACAGTTGGGCTTCTTAAAGATGCAGAACAACGCGCAGGAACGATGTCTGGCGGACAAAAGCAGCGCGTTGGGATTGCCCGAGCACTCGTGCAAAATCCATCATTGCTTTTAGCCGATGAACCTGTCTCAAGCCTTGATCCAAAAGCAGCCCGAGATGTGATGAGATATATGAAACAAGCCGCACGTGAGCGCGAACTCACAACAGTCGCAAGCCTTCATCAGGTCAATATTGCCCGTGAGTTTGGAGATCGATTTATTGGTGTTCGTGATGGAACAGTCATCTTTGATGGATCCCGTGCGGAATTGTCAATGGATGTTATCGATGATCTATATTATGCTGGTTCTGAGAGTACTCCTGTCAGTCACGGAGATATCGAAGGTCAAGGGGAGGGATTGACCAAACCAGATGATACCAGCGTATCCTCCGATATGGAGACCACTTCCGGTCGTGACCATAGCACTGGCACTGACACTGGCACTGACACTGAAACCGATACTGAAACCGATACTGAAACCGATACTGGGGAGGCACAGTTATGAGCACAGATACAGTCGATGAGATCCTTTCTCGAATAGAGCGTGCAGTTCTCATTCGTCGTATATTCTGGAGTATCGCGGTTACACTTGCTGTCGGTGCTATCTACTTTGGGACTGGATTTCTCGGTGCTCGTCCTGTGCCTGAGCTTATTCGCTTTGCACAGTTTGAGTTCTTTGCTGCTGAACTTATCAAATATGTACAGCCAAATTTCGTTGATTTGACATTTTATACACAGAATAATAATATCAACGGTCTTGCTGCGATTATTGCAAGTGTGACTCACCCTGGATCAATCGTCACAACAATTAGTTCACTCCGGAGTAGTCTCATCATTTCTGCAGTCGTAATGACACTAACGATTGGTGCGGTCGGAACAATACTTGGATTCCCATTTGCTCTCTTCTTTGGTGTCCTTGGGTCGGAGCGTGTCACTCCGTTTCCGTTTAATTTCGTGTTTCGAGGAGTAATGTCGGCAATTCGAGCGATCCCAGCACTTGTCTGGGTATTTATCTATGCCGCGCTTGTGCCACTTTCACCATTAACAGCAATGCTTGCCGTCGCAACGGATACTGTTGGTAACCTTGGTCGATTATTTACAGATGAGCTTGAAGAGATCGATGACGGACCGATTGAGGCAATCCGATCCACCGGTGCTTCCCGAGTTCAGGTAATAAACTTTGGAATGTTATCACAGGTGTCATCATCGTTTGTCGCCTGGACATTGTATATTCTTGAAATCAATACTCGAATCGCAATCTCATTGGGTGTTGTAGGGGCTGGTGGACTCGGACAGTATATACAACAAAATCTCAATCTGTTCAATTCGTTCCGTGCTGGAGCCGGGCTTGTGACTCTTCTCATACTTGTTCTTTCAATCGAACTACTCTCATCGCGGCTTCGTGCCCGACTCCGTCCGTCCGAGCACGATGCAAAGGGATTGGTCCAATCAATTCGCGAGCTTGGTGATCCTGACCGGTGGCTTGGGCGAACAACTGACTGAGTCAGTCTTCATATTCTCCAAGTCGAGATTGACCACCGGACGTTGTATCAGTCGGGTTATCAATATCACTCTGTACGCCAGCAAGTGACGCTGCGCTCTTGATTGTATCAACAAATGTCGTTGATTGACTCTGGTCATATAGCGTTGCTGCAGGATGAACAGATATGATAACTCGATATGATTGATCACCTAATCGAACATCAGTGACATCACCAGCAGCTGTTGTTACTGCAATCTGGCGATCGAGCAAATGCTCAGAAGGCACCTTTCCAAGTGTGACGATAACCGCTGGATTGAGAGCTGAAAGTTCATGCTCAAGATATCTGCGACAGTTCGAAAGCTCTTCAGTAGTTGGATTTCGGTTCTCTGGCGGTCGGCACCGGACACAGTTAGTGATACGAATGGAATCACGACTGACGCCAGCTTCATTAAGAGCGTCATCAAGAACATCTCCTGAACGCCCAACAAATGGCTCACCATATTCATCTTCGTTCGCACCAGGCGCTTCACCAATAAACACTAACTCAGCGTCAGCAGGTCCGACTCCGTTGACAATTTGTGAGCGTGACTCAACGAGCCCTTGACAGCGTTTACAAGCAGTGACATCAAGCCCATTTACCGTTGATGCCGACCCCGGCGCATCAGTCGCAGTATTGAGATCACTGCTGGTATCTTGATCGTGATTATCATCACCAGTCATACTACAGACCTGAACGGTAGAAACTTACACATAACGGTCAGTCGATGAGTGACTTCATAAACATGAATTATCTTATTAACTCCACTGTCGAGCGCCTCGAGCAGCAAGTCGGGCAACACGAACTGGTTCAGGACGACCTCCAACCGGTGTGTACGCCCGGATAACCGTCTTAGCCGTTGAAACGTCGATATTGACCGCTCTAAAGAATAACGTATTGTCATCATTTCTATTATTCTCAGAGCTATCTGCTGCTATTGTCAATTGCTCACGATCTGGGAGTTTTTCATATTGCGTTAATCGTCGCTCCAGCGCATTATCCTCAAAATGCTTCCGTAGTGCTGATTCAAGTCCAGTGCTCTGCTCATAGGAGACTGCAATCACTGGACACTCCGCTGCGTGTGCAAGTGAGAAAATATCAATAAGATTGAACCACGCTGGGGCGACTCCGGAAAGTAAGACATACTGAATATCCGGACGACAGAGTTCAGTAATTATTGTCTGCATTGCCGATGTCGCATCAACGCCCCCGACTGTAGCGCTGGAAAATGCAAACCCGTCTGTAACACGGTCCCGGCGGACGACCGCACCACCGATGACGCATTTATTTGTATGTTCAGCAGTCGATTCAGCAATGCCGAGTGCGCGTGTTCCAGGCTT
>P_A23_Liq_3_FmtDRAFT_1000040_pt1 | contig 26356 bp, 26 predicted proteins | sample PonA233FremontCA_FD_10237 | JGI IMG/M metagenome (IMG submission 10237)
TGCGGATCTCGGCCGCTAACGCGGCCGCGAGGCCGCCTTCGCCCGGAAGACTCGCCTCGTCCGTCTCGTCGGCTTCGTCGGTTTCGTCGAGTTCGTCGGCTTCCGTTCCGTCTTCGTCGGCGACTTCCGGCTCGTCTTCGACGGCCGACTCGGCGGCTGTGTCGTCTGTTTCGGNCGTTTCNNCGGGCTCATCGGCAGGGGTTGTCTCTTNGGCTCCGGCCTCGGGTTCGACCGCGGCGCCGACCGATTCCCCCTCATGTGGGGACACCGCGGCCGTCCCGTCGTCGGCGACCGTTCGCGGCTCGGGGGTGTCGGGCTCAGGATCGGCCTCGGTTTCGGGGCCGGCGGCGGCTTCCGTGGCGCTCTCTGCCTCCGGTTCCGGTTCAGGTTCCGGTTCCGCCGCGGGTTCCGGGCCGGGATCGCGGGCCGAGGCGCCCTCACCGGACTCCGCGGGGTCTCCCGCCAACAGTTCGTCCTCTTCCGCCATTCCGGGGAGCGTCGCGCGGTCGCCGGAGAGCACCTCTCGGACGGCGTCCGTGTCGCCGGCGCCGAGGACGTCTTCGATCTCCTCGCCGACCGGCACGTGTTCGATCACCGGCGTGCCGAGGAACCCGTCGAGGTCGGGGTCGTCGTCGCGGATCCCGAACACCGTCTCGACGGTCTCGTCGGGGTCTATCACCCGTTCGAACTCCACGCGGTGGTCCTTGTACGCGGTCCAGTTCTCGCTCTCGTACTCCGGGTGGAACCCCACTCGGTCCATCGGGAACGACTCCGGGATCCGGTCGACGATACGCACCCGTACGGGGTCCTCACGGTGTGAGGAGAGGGTGTACATCACCGCCGGCACGGGGAACGCGTCGTCCGTGAAGGATTTCTCGACGCGGATGCCGTCCTCGTCGACGGTCGTGGCCGCCTCCGCCGTCCGTTCGCTCATACTCCACGGTCCCGGAGCAGGGGCTTAAATTCCACGGGCCGGGTTTCGCCGGTGATAACCGATACGCCGCGAAAACGGCCGCTCAGCTCCCGTCTACAGGTCTATTCGATCGCCGATCTCCACGATCTCCAGCCGATCCGGAGACTCGTAGCTCCGCACGTGGTCGTGGAGCGCGGTCGGGTCGGCGGTCAGCCCCTTCCACATGTCCCAATGGGTCGGGACGAGGCGGTCGAGGCCGAGGTCGTTCGCGGCCGTCGCGATCTCGTTCTCGTCGCTGTACCACTTCGTCTGAACCGGTTCGCCCGTCTCCTTGTCCGGTATCGTGCCCTCCGAGCCGAACGCCAGGATGCCGAGGTCGATGTCGAACCGCTCCGCGAGCCCCTCGAACGTCGGCGACGGCTTGCTGTCCCCGGCGTGGAACACCGTCCCGGCGTCGTGTTCGATCACGTAACCCACCGGATGCGTGGCGTCCGCGTCGCGGGTCTCGACGACGTGAACGGTGAACTCGCCGATCCGCAGCTCGTCGCCCTCCGTCACCTCGGTGAACTGGGCGTCGTCGACCGCGTACTCGTCGGTCCACCGCTCCTCTTCGCGCGCGACCGCGAGCGAGTCGTCGGGCGCGACGAGGTCAGCGTCCGCGTTGGCGAGGATCGGCGCCTGCGAGGGCCCGTGAACGTGATCCGTGTGCTCGTGGGTGGCCAACACCGCGTCCGCGACTTCGACGTCCTCGGGGTCGAAGGGAATCGGGATCATCCGTACCGTCCGCGGCGGGTCGCCCGTGCCCACGTACGGGTCGATCCAGAGGACGGTCCCCTCGCTCCCCTTGATCGCGAAGCCGTTACAGCCCAGGTACCACAGCGCCACCGTGTCGGGGTCGGCGTCCGCGACCGCGCGCGGCAGCCAGTCGCCCCAGTCGGAGTCGGTCATACCCCGTGCTGCGTGAGCGCCGGGGGTAATAATTCCGGAGTGGGTCGGATTCGCTCGGGTGCGTCCAAATTTGTCGGACGCGCGAAGCCGGAATGTCGTTTGAGACGGAACTCGTGAATCGTATATCGCTATATCAAATCTGGGCGACGAGCGACGAGAAACACCCAGTCACGAACGGGCCCTGAGCGGTCGCGACGGCGGTCGCGGCCGTCGGGCGAGGTCACCCGCGAAAGAGTTTGACGACCTCGTCGACGACGTCCGACTCGACGGCGAGGATATACTGTTGTGACGGTTCCAGCAGCGTGTCGGGACCGGCGAGCGACTCTCGGTCCGACGTGGAGATGAGGAGACTCCCGGCCGGAAGGGCGATCTCGTCGAGCCGGCGTCCCGCGACGGGGGCGGACTCGGAGACGGTCACCTCGATGATGTCGAGGTCGGCGGTGGGGAACACGAGCGTTCGGATCTCTTCGCCGGTGAGCATATCGGCCGCGTGGTCGCCGCCGAGCGACTGCGGTAGCAGCGTGGCGTCGACGACCTCGCCGTGTTCCTGTTCGGTCCGCGACTCCGACCTGGCCAGGGTCCGGATAGCCGGCGCGAGGTGGTGCGCGGTCATACAGATCTCCGTGTTCGTCTCCGTCTCGTCGGTCAGCGCCGCGATAGCGTCGGCGTTTCGGAGATCCGCCTGCCTGAGGATCGACTGTTCGGTGGCGTCGCCGTGGATCACGGGGCCAAGGTACGCGTCGGACAGCTTCTCGACGCGGTCCGCGTCCACCTCGATCAGCAGCACCTCGTGGCCCTGTTCGGTGAGGTTCTCCGCAGTCTGGAGTCCGACTCGCCCGCCGCCGGCGATGACGAATCGCTTTGACTGGGTCATCGTGTCGTCCCTCGGCTTCCGACGGCTTTAATCCGGGCCGGATTCCGGCCCTCTGGAACAACTACCAGCGCGCTGCCGCCGGGCGGGCGTATCAGGCCCCGCCACGATTCCGCGACTCCCGAATTCACCCGGGGTATAAAGTGACGAGAGTACCAGTTTCGGGGCGTACGATGGACGATACGGGAATCGGCTTTCACGACCGATGAGCGGAAGCGAGACTCGTTCTCCGGAAGCCGAGCTCGGACTGCTCGACGCGACGATGATCGGCATGGGGGCGATGATCGGTGCCGGCATCTTCGTACTGACCGGACTGGCCGCGGAAATCGCCGGTCCGGCGGCGATCGTCGTCTTCGCGCTCAACGGGGTCGTCACCGCGTTCACCGGCCTGTCGTACGCCGAACTCGCCAGCTCGATCCCGAAGAGCGGCGGCGGGTACGCGTTCGTCCGGGAGATATTCGACGACCTCTCGTCGTTCATCATGGGCTGGATGCTCTGGTTCGCGTACATGATCGCCGGGGCACTCTACGCGCTGGGATTCGCTCCGAACTTCCTCGAACTGCTCCACGTCTACGGGGCCGTCGCTCCGCCGGAGGAGGTCGGTGACGTCATCCTTCCCGTCGTCGGCGCGCAGGTCAGCCCGGGCTTCCTGCTGGCGTTCGTCGCCGTCTTCGTGTTGGTGGCGCTCAACGCCGTCTCAACGGCCGCCAGCGGGAAGGCAGAGACGGTGTTCACGATAATCAAGGTGAGCATCCTCGTGGTGTTCGTCGCCTTCGGGCTGGCGTCGCCGATGTTCTCGGGCGCCGAGTTCCAGCCGCTGTTCCCCGCGGGCGGCGGAGCGGGAGCGGTCCTACCGGCGATGGGGCTCACGTTCATCGCCTTCGAGGGGTACGACCTCATCACGACCGTCACGGAGGAGGTCAAGAATCCCCGGGAGAACATTCCGAAGGCGATCTTTGTGAGCCTCGCCGTGACCGTGGTCGTCTACCTGGCCGTGGTCACCGTCGCCGTCGGAACGCTCGGGGCAGAGGGGCTCGCGGAGGCGGGGGAGGCCGGGATCGCCACGGCGGCGACCTCGTTCATGCCGACCGGGCTCCCGATCATCCGGAACGGCGGCGCGCTGGTCGTCTTCGGCGCCGTGTTCTCGACGCTGACGGCGCTAAACGCAGTCGTGATCGCCTCTTCGCGGGTCGCGTTCTCGATGGGACGCGAGGGGCAGTTGCTCCCCTCGTTCGGCCAGATCCACCACCGATACGGGACGCCGTTCGTCGCGATCCTCGCGAGCGCCGTGGTCATGTTGGGCTCCGTCGCGCTGCCGACGCAGAGCGCGGGGAACATGTCGAGCCTCTTCTTCCTGCTCTCGTTCGTCATCGTCAACGTCGCCGCGATCAGGCTGCGACGCGAGCGACCCGACATGAACCGTCCATACGAGATGCCGTTCTATCCGGCCCCGCCGCTGATCGGCATCGCGCTCAACCTGGTCTTGACCGGGGTGCTCGTGGAGTACCTGCTGCGGACGGACCCGTTGGCGCTAGCGCTCAGCGCGGCGTGGATCCTGCTCGGCGGCGCCGCGTATCTCGCGCTCAACAGACTGCGGGCGGAACCGGACGCGGACTCGGCGGCGGCAGACGCGACAGCCATTCCGGAGACGGAGGACTGAATCCATGACGAGTTCACTCGACATCGTGATCGCGGGCGGCGGACGTGTCGGCTTCCAAACGGCTGAGCTACTCGCAGACCACGGCCACGAGGTGACGATCGTCGAGCGGGACGAAGACGTCGTCTCCGAGATCGCAGACGAGTACGTCGCCACGGTGATCCGCGGCGACGCGACGAACCCCGACATCATCGAGCAGGCCGGCGTCGAACGGGCGGACGTCGTCGCGGCGCTCACCGGGGAGACGGGGCTCAACCTCGCGGTCTGTCTGGCCGCCAGGGAGCTCTCTCCGGGGACTCGGACGGTGGCTCGCATCGACCGGGCCGCCGGCGAGGCGTACACGCGGTTCGTCGACGCGGTGTTGTTCCCGGAGCGAGCAGGTGCCCGCGTGGCGGCGAACGAGATCGTCGGTGACGACGTCCAAGCGCTGACGGACGTGACGGGCGACCTCGACATCATGCTCGTCCGCATCGCGGAGGGAGCGCCGGCCGCCGGGAAGTCGCTCACGCAGGTCCGGTTTCCGGACGGTACCCTGGTCGTCTCCGCCGCGGACGCCCAACAGGTCGCCCGTCCCGACACGACGCTCACGCCGGGGAAGCGCTACGTCGTCGCCGTCGAGCCCGGCGTGGCCGACGAGGTGATGAACCTCCTTCAGGGGTGAGCAGGACCGACGTGTACGCCGGCTCCCAGTGACACTCTCTCCACGGGGACGTTCGGGCGGCGCGTGTGTCGCTGCGGCGACGGCCCTCTCGGGTCGCTGTCAGCGTGGGCGACGGATTGAAGCGCCGTCTGACCGTTGCTAGGCTGTATGCGTGACGACGACCTCGGAGCAGGCGGAGCGGCCGCCGACGCCGCGACCGACCCGGCCGAACCTGCCCGTCACACGACCGTTCGGGACGCCGAGTGAGCGTCCGATGGCAGTCCGTGCGCTACGTTCTCTCGTCGCTATCCTCGTCGGACCGCACGAGCTCGCGCACGCGGCGGTGGCGCGACTGGCCGGCATGCCCCCCGAGATCACGCTTCTCCCGGAACACGCGAGCGGGATTCCCTTGGGGCAGTTCGACGCGACGATTCCGCCGTCGACGTCGACGAGCGTCATTCGGGTCTGCGCGCTCGCGCCGCTCCCGATCAACCTCGCCGTCGCCGTCGGAGTGGGGACCGCGCTGCCGGCGGACTCCCCGCTCGCGGTCGCGTTGTTTCCGCTGATCGCGTACTGGGCCACGCTCTCGGGCGGGGACGTGGCCGTCGCGGCGAACCCGGTGGCGGCGCGGAACGCGGGTCGGTTTCGCGCGCCGGGACGGTGGTGGCAGACGGTCGCGTCGCTCCTGCTCGTGCCCCCAGTGGCGGTCGCCGTCGCGGTGTCGCTGCTCGTCGACCTCCCACCGCCGGTCTCCCCCTAGCGGCCACTCCGCCGGACCCGCGTCGGCACCGGTCGCGTAACGAGCGGTCGGCCGGCTGCGAGGGCCTTTCGCGGTCGATACGGGCCGATCGCGACCGAGGATTTAATCCTCCGCAATTAGTATGCTATACTGTACCATGTGTCACGGACGCACTCCGCGAGAGTGGACGCGAGACGAAGAGGCGACGACCGAGGAGACCGCCGAAGACCCGTCGCTGTCCGAACCCGACGAGGCGACGGACGTCGAGATCCTCACGGACGGCGGCGACGACGAGTAACCCGGCGGTCGACTCGCCGGTCGCCGTCGCGCCACTGCTTTTTCGAGGCGATGCCGACCACCGACCGCCGACGCCGCGATCCGTGAGGAACGCTTAGGAGCGATCCGGTACATGGATCCCGCATGGAGCTACGCCCCGACCTGAGCGGACGGACCGCCCTCGTGACCGGCAGCGCGAAGCGCGTCGGCCGCGAGCTATTGCTTTCGATCGCCGACTGCGGCGCCGACGTCGTGGTACACTACAACGAGAGCGAGGCGGCGGCGACCGCCACCGCCGAGGAGGTCCGCGAGCGAGGCGGGACCGCAGTCACCGCTCAAGCCGACATCACCGACCCGGACGCCGTCGACGAGCTGTTCGACACGGTGGAGGCCGAGGTCGGGTCGGTCGACATCCTCGTCAACAACGTCGGCGACTTCGACGCTCGCCACTGGAGCGACATCGAGTGGGAGTCGTGGCGGAACGTGGTCGAGACGACGTTCTACGGCACGGTGCTCTGCTCGCGTCGGGCCCTGCCCGCCATGCGCGACCAGGGGTGGGGCCGAATCGTGAACCTCGGCTTCGCCGACAGCGACCGGATGCACGCCCACCCCGTGAACTTCCCCTACTTCGTCGCGAAGACGGGCGTGCTCATGTTCACGCGGATGCTGGCGGCGGACACCAGCGACGACGGGATCACGGTCAACGCCGTCTCGCCGTTCGCCGTCTCGAACACCGAGGCCGGCGTCGAGGACTTCCCCCGCGGCCGCCCGGCGGGCTTCGAGGACGTCGCCGCGCCGCTCCGGTTCTTCCTGAGCGACGCCGCCGCGTACGTCAGCGGCGAGAACGTCGCCGTCGACGGCGGGCGACTGCCGGAGTTCGACGCCTGACTGGGAGGACTCCGGCCCGTCACGGTGGCGCCCGCGCCTCCGGCGGGCGACGAGCGGGGCGAACGGACGACCGACCTCGACCGGAGCAACGGTTAATATTATCTGACACGTGAGAGGCGTATGGCTATTCTCGCTGCCATCAGCGACGACGACCGCTACGAGGCGGTGATCGAGACCGCGGCGCGGCTGGCCCAGGCGACCGGTCAGTCGCTGACGGTCGCCCACGTCATCAGCAACGCGAGCGCGTCTGGGGCGGAGCGGAGCTTCCGCGACGAGATCGAGTCGTTCGTCGAGGATATCGGCGTGGGGACGACGGTCACGCTCGAACATCTCGACCGGAGCGGGCTTCGGTCCGGAACGGCGGTCGGGAAACAGCTCGTCGATATGTCGGACGACGTCGCCGTCGAGCACATCGTGATCGGGCACCGGTCGAAGGGCCAGTTGGCGTCGCTCCGAGAGGGGAACACCGCGTTCGCCGTCGCCGAGGGAGCATCGGTGCCGGTGACGATCGTCCCCGGCGCGACGGGCGAGTGAGCGACTGGCACGGGTCGGCTGCCCGCCCCTCGCGGTCCGCGCAGTCACGGGCCGACCGACTGGCGGCGATCGGACCGACGGGGTATCGGCGCCGTCGCTATCGCGTCGACAGCGAGCCCGGCGTCCACTCGGCACCGTCGAGCTCGCGGTGCGTGAACGGGACCGCGTCCTCGCCGCTGTAGCTCGCGACGAGGTGGCCGTCGCCCTCGAGGTAGTACTTGTACGTGGTGAGCCCCGCCAGTCCGACCGGCCCGCGGGCGTGGATCTTGCCGGTCGAGATGCCGACCTCGGCGCCGAGCCCGTAGCGGTAGCCGTCCGCGAACCGCGTCGACGCGTTGTGGAACACGCTCGCGGCGTCGACGCCGGTCATGAACGTCTCGGCCGTCTCGGCGTCCTCGGTGAGGACCGACTCGGTGTGTTTCGATCCGTGGTCGTTGGCGTGTTCGACCGCGGCGTACACGTCGTCGACGACGGCGATCGACAGTTCGAGGTCGCCGTACTCGGTGTCCCAGTCGTCGTCGGTCGCGGGCTCGATGTCGACGACCTCGCGGGTCCGCCGGTCGCCGCGCAGCTCGACGCCGGCCGCCTCGTACCGCTCGACGAGACCGGGGAGGAACGCGTCGGCGACGGACTCGTGGACGAGCAGCGTCTCGACGGCGTTACACACCGCCGGGTACTGGACCTTCGCGTCGAAGGCGACGGCTTCGGCCATCTCCAAGTCGGCCGCCTCGTCGACGTAGACGTGGCAGATCCCCTCGGTGTGTCCCAACACGGGGATCTGGGTGTTCTCCTGAATGTAGGAGACGAACTCCGAGGAGCCGCGCGGCATGACGAGGTCGACGCGGTCGTCGAGTTCGAGCAGGCGGTCGACCTCCTCGTGCGCCTCGATGAGCGCGGCCCAGCCGTCGGGCAGGTCGGCGGTCGCCTCAACGATCGCCTCGTACAGCACGCGGTTCGACTCGCTGGCCTCGCTGCCTCCTTTGAGGACGACGGCGTTGCCGGACTTCAACGCGAGCGCCGCGATCTGGACCAGGGCGTCGGGCCGCGACTCGAACACGGTCGCGACGAGGCCGATCGGCACGGCGACCCGGTACAGCTCCAGGTCCTCGTCGAGCTCGCGCGCCGCGAGCGTCTCCCCGAGCGGGTCGTCCTGTGCGGCGACCGACTCGACCATCGAGGCGATCTCCTCGATCTTCGTCTCGTCGAGCTTCAGGCGGTCGACTAAGGCCTGCGTGTACTCCCCCTCGGCGAGCATCCGCTCCGCCTCCTCGACGTCGACCGCGTTCGCGTCGAGTATCTCGGACTCGCGCTCGCGGATCGCGTCGGCGATCGACCGGAGCGCCTCGTTCCGCGTCGCCTCGTCGGCGTTCGCGAGCCGGAGCGCGGCGCGTTCGGCCCGCCGGGCCAGCTCGTCGGTGTCGGCCTCCACGTCGGTGTCCGGTTCCGTGTCGGTGTCACTCATCGTCGTCACCAGTCTCTGGCACGAATAGCGTGCCCGTCGGCTTACCCGCTACGATCCGCGCTAACACGTCGCGCTCGGCGGAGCCCGCGATGATCGCTGGGATCCCGTTGCGGCTCACGTCGTGGGCGCCCTCCACTTTCGTCCGGATCCCGCCGAAGTCGGTCGCGGTGCCGTCGCCGACGATCTCGCGGAGCCGCTCGTAGCCGTCGTCGACCGCCTCGATCAGCTCGGCGTCCGCGTCGCGCTTCGGGTTCCCGGTGTAGACGCCGTCGACGTCGGTGAGCGTCACGAGGAGGTCGGCGTCGAGACCGATCGCGATCGACGCCGACAGCATGTCGTTGTCGCCGATCCGGAGCTCGTCGGTCGCCACCGCGTCGTTCTCGTTGACCACGGGGACGACGCCCCACGACAGCAGCTTCTCGACGGTGTTGGTGAAGTTGTCGAACCGCTCCGGCGCGTCGAGGTCCGTGCCCGTCACGAGGATCTGCGCCACGTCCTGGTCGAACCGCTCGAAGCTCTGCGTGTAGTGGCGCATCAACAGCCCCTGTCCGACCGTCGAGAGCGCCTGGCTCTCGGCGATCGAGTCGACCCCGTCGCGCGACTCCGGTCCCACGTCGAGCCGTCCGGTGCCGGCGCCGACCGCCCCCGAGGAGACCAACACGACCTCGGTGCCGCGCTCGCGGAGGTCCATCACGTCGGCGACGAGCTTGTCGAGCTTCACGCGGTCGAGCCGGGAGTCCGCGTCGGTCAGGGAGTTCGTTCCGGCCTTGACGATCACCCGGTCCGCGCCGGCCGCCTCCCGCCGAGCGGCCTCAACGCGCTCGGGGTCTGCCGTGCCGACTCGCTCGACGCTCGCGTCCTCAGGCATCGTCGAAGGCCTCGGCGAGCTCTCGAGAGCGACGCTCCGCGGCCGCGACGGCGTCCTCGACCGCCTCGTCGGCGTCGCTGTCCCAGAGCACGTCCATCCCCTCGATCGTCGTCCCGTTGGGCGAGCAGACCGCGTCGATCAGCTCGTCGACGCTGCGGTCGTCGCGCAACACCGTCTCCGCGGCGCCCTTGAACGTCTGGGCGGCCAGCGTCTCCGCCTGCTCGGGGTCGAGTCCGCTGTCGATCCCGCCCTGCTTCATCGCGTCGATCAGGTAGAAAGCGAACGCGGGGCCGCTGCCGTTGACGGCGGTCGAGACGTGCATCAGCGACTCGTCGACCTCGACGAACTCCCCGACCGCGTCGAGCATCTCGCGGACCTCGTCGGTGAGGCCCGCGTTCGTCGCCGCCGCGGCCATGTCACCCGTCTCGGCGGCGAGGTTGGGCATGATCCTGACGACCGGCGCGTCCGTGCGCTCGGCGACGAACTCGCGGGGGAGCCCCGCCGCCAGCGTCACGAGCTGCTGGTCCGCCCGGAGGTCGAGGTCGTCGAGAACCGCCGGCGCCACGTCGGGCTTCACCGCGAGGACGACGATGTCGGCGTCGCGCGCCGCCGCCACGTCCTCGGTCGTCTCGTCGACGGCGTCTTCGATCGCGGCGAGCGCCTCGGGGTCGAGGTCGATCGCCGTGAGGTGGTACCCCTCCGCGCGGGCAAGCCCCCTGAGCAGGGCGCCGCCCATGTTCCCGCAGCCGATAACGCTCACACGAGTCATTTGGCTCTACGGAGTCGACCGGAGGACATACCAACTGCGGTTTTCGCAAGTTTCCGCGAACGGCCGCCGATCGGCCGCTCCGGACCGCTCAAACGAGATCCGCGTACAGCGAGCGGTACCGGTCGGCGATCGCGTCGAGCGAGAACTCCTCACTTCGCGCCGCGGCGTTGGCACCGAGTCCCGCCCGACGGTCGGCGTCGCGGAGCTCGTCTAGCGCGTCGACGAAGCCCTCGACGTTGTCTCCGGGGGCGTCAGTGACGTCCGCGCTCGCGGCGCCGTCTCCACCGCCCTCGCTGCCCACCTTCAGACATTCCTCGCCGTCTTCCAGCCACGAGAACGTCTCGATGTCGCGCACGACGAGGGGTTTCCCGGCCGCCATCGCCTCCAGCAGCGCGATCCCCTCGTTCTCCTCGTGGGTCGGGAAACAGAACACGTCGCCCGCGGCGTACGCGCCTCGGATGTCGTCGACGAACCCCGTGAACGTACAGTTCGACGGCGCCTCGTCGATGAGCCGCTTCGTCTCGCGGCCCTTCAGCGATCGGTCGACGTGGCCGAACCACGCGAAGTCGACGTCCGGCATCCGATGGGCCGTCTCGACGAACGTCTCTAACCCCTTCCGCTTGATCACGTGGCCGACCATGAACACCGTCGGCGGGTCGAGGTCGTAGCGCTCGCGGTACTCCGCTTCCAGCGACTCGAAGCCGTCGAGCTTCTCGCGGTCGACCCCGTTCGAGACGACCGTCGTCGGCACGTCCGCGTACCCGCGGATCACGTCGCGGTTGTACTCGGAGGGACAGACGAGCCGGTCTGCGAGCCCGTACGCGCGCCGGAGGTACGGCTTCAGCGGTCGCGCGAGCGCGTTCGTGAACCGGAAGCTGTCGCCGAAGTCCTCGGCGGTGACGTGGGTGTGCGCGACGACGGGCACGCCCGCCTTCCGGGCGCGCCGCGCGTACCAGACCGAGCGCGGGCCCATCAGATTGAGGTGGAGTACGTCGGCGTCCAGCGTCGGCTCCGTGGTGTACTCGATCCCGACCCGGTCGAACATCTTGCGCTGGTGGTCGACGGACGCGGCCATCCCGCCGGTGACGTGCTCCTCGAACTCGAAGTAGTGGCTGACCTTCATCGGAGACACCGGCGGTGGACCCGGTTGGAGCCGATCACTCGACTTCCAGCCACGGGACCTCCATCAGCGCGGGGATGTACGTCTCGATGTGGTGTTCCCAGACGCCCTCCTCGCCGAACGCCTCGCCGTGGTCGGCGGTGACGACGACGTCGCCGTCGAGTTCCTCGACGAGCTCCGAGACGCTCTCCAAGGCGATCCGGAGGTTCTCCTCGTACATCGACAGCGCGGTCACGCGCGTGCCGTCCGTCACGAGGTCCTTCGGGTCGAGTTCGAGCCACAGCCCCGCCTTCTGGGCGAACTCGCTGTCGTCCAGCCGGCTCTCGATCTTCGGCCGGACTGTGTCGCTGAGCGAGGAGAGCAGTCCGCCGTCGTCGTCGCCGCCGTCGCTCGCCTCCTCTTCCCCCTGCTCTCTGATCCCCTTCTGGATCTGCTTGAGCTTCTGCCCCTTCCCGCGGGAGAGGTAGGGAGCGTGCGGCTGCATGTAGTGGAGGACGGTGCGGTCGGCGCGCTCGACCGCGTCGAGGTTGTTCCGGTACGCCCGGGTGAGCCCCTCCGGCGGGACGGTGCCGAGATCGTCGTCCCACTGGGTCTTCCAGACGTCGTGGATGTCGCTGATGTGCTCGGAGGCGGTCCACTCGTAGTCACAGCTGGCGCCCCACTTGAGCTCGTTCAGCGGGATCCCGAGGTCGTTGATGAACGGGTTCCCGGAGAAGTACGCGATGTCGTGTTCGCCCGTGAACGTGCGGTAGGCCCACTCCGGCGTCGACGACCCGACGCTCTCGCGCTTTTCGAGCGTCCCGTCGAGGTACTCGTCGTACACGTCGGCGAACACGTCGTACCGGCACGCGTCGAGCACCAGACAGTAGTCCCAGTCCGACTCGAGGAACCGCTGATCTTCCATTGGGTGAGTCGTCGGCCCGCCGGTACGTATGTATTCCCATTCGGCGCCTCCGGGGTCGAGAGGGCCGCGCGGCGGCCGCGAAGCAGACGTTTCAAGTTCGCTACCGACCCACCCCGTCTATGGAAGGCCCACAACGGCGCGCGCTAATCTTGGGGGCTGGCGGCGCGGTCCTCCTCCTCGCGGTGCTTTTCGTCGTCGTCGGGGTCGATCGCGTCGTCGACGCGCTCGCCCGCGCCGACCCGGCGCTCGTTGCCGCGGCCGCCGGACTGGGACTCTGCTGGCTCGCCGCGTGGAGCCTCATGCTGCGCGCGGTGTTGGGCGCGCTCGACGTCGAGATGTCCGTCCCGACCGCGTTCCTCGTGTACAGCGGCGCCGCGTTCGCCAACAACGTCACCCCGTTCGGGCAGGCCGGGGGCGAGCCGGTCGCCGCCGCGCTCATCTCGAAGGTGGGCGAGGCGCGCTACGAGACGGGGCTCGTCGGCATCGCGAGCGTCGACGTGCTCAACGTCGTCCCCTCCGTCTCGCTCGTGTTCCTCGGCGTCGGGTCGTACGCGGCCACCACCGCGGTCGGCGACCGCGTCGGGTTCGCCGTCGCGAGCGCGGTCGGCCTGATCGCCGCGATCGTCACGGCGATCGCCTTCATCTGGCGCTACCGCACCGCCGTCGTCGACCGCGTCCCCGGCGCCGTCGGGCCGTTCCTCGGGCGGTTCGAGCGTTTCGACGCCGAAACGATCGAGGCGGGGCTCGCCGACCGGCTGGGGAACTTCTTCGCCGACATCGAGCGCGTCGGCACGGACCGGCGGCGGCTCCTCGGCATCGTCGCCCTCTCGCTCGTCGGGTGGCTGTTTCAGGCGGCCGCGCTCACCGTCGCGTTTGCCGCGGTCGGGCACCCGGTCTCGCCGTTGATCCCCGTCTTCGTCGTCCCGCTGTCGTACGTCGCGGGCGCGACGCCGCTCCCGGGCGGACTCGGCGGCATCGAGGCCGCGCTCGTCGGCCTCCTCGTGCCCACGACCGGGGTCGCCGCGTCCGCGATCACCGCCGCGGTCCTGGTCTTCCGCGGCGCGGTCTACTGGCTCCCGATGGTGATCGGCGGCGCGTCGGCCTCCGCCCTCGGGGTCAAGGCGTTCGAGTAGCGCGGGTCGTCACGGCCGATCCGTTCGTCTGCGCACTGCCGCGCCGGCGACGAATGCCGCGCTCCCGAGCGTGAGAGCGACCACGAGAGCGACGACCGGGCCGATCCGGAGCCCGGTCAGCAGTTCGGCGCGGGGACGCAGAGCGACGACGGACGGACGCGGGACCGCGTACCCGCCGTCGCCGAGCGTATCGCCGCGGGCGAGCGCAGCGAGCGGCGGGACGACGAAGACCCAGGTCGCGAGGAAGACGGCTCCCCAGCCCACGAGGAGGCCGCCGCGACGTCGTCCGGCGTCCCCGGCTGCGCCGACCGCGACGGCGATGAGGGCCGCCCAGAGGGGATAGCGTCCGGCGGCTCCCGTCGGCTCCCACGGGAGGACGACGAGGAGCGAGGCGGCGACGAACGCGGCCGCGACGACGCCGAGGGCGCGTTTCGGCGTCCGATCGGTGCTGAGGAGGAGGGTCCGGGAGACCATATCGGGGTCTCGGAGCGAGCGCACAAAAACGGCGGGTGCGGCTTCGCCCGGAGTACCNCNGTCTCAGAAGAAGAGCCACAGCACGAGCAGCACGTACAGCGTCACCAGGGCGATGATCGTCAGGCGGATGAGGATGTTGACGCTGAACACGAGCCCGTTGTAGTCATTTTTCAGCAGCTTCACCGGCTCCGTCCGTCGGCTCGCGAACCCCACGGTCGCGGGCGCGACGTCGTCGACGGCGCGGTCGACCGCGCGCTCGATGGCGTCGAGGTCGGACTCGCGCATGTTGGCCAGCTCGTGGATCGACGCGTGGGTGTCCGTCGAGAAGGGGATCACGGCGTCGAACTCGTCGCGGTACGCGTCGGCGGTCGCCCGCACGTCCGGGGTGAGGCCGTTCGTGTCGACGCCGATCCAGAGCACCTCCTGTCCGTCGACGGACTCGACCATCGCCAGCGCGTTCTGTGCGGTCCGCGTCACCGCGAAACCGGCGGCGTAGCCGTCGGCGAGGTCGGCCGTCGCGAGCCGGTCGCGGAAGTCGTCGAACGCGCGCTTCAGCCGGTCGGCCTCGGCGGAGCCGTACTGTATCTCCACCTCGGGGCCGTTCTGGATGTCGTGTCTGTGCTGGTCGATCAGCAGCACCTCGTCGTGGTCCACGTCGCGCATGAACACGCCGGTGTCGTAGTCGTCGATCCCCTCGCCGTGGAGGACGATCACCTGCCGGTCGCCGATCCGTCGGCCGTGGAACCTGACGTCCGCGTACCCCTCCCGCTCGCCGTACGACTCGGTGACGAGCCGCGAGACTCGCTCCGTCCGGTCCGGGTCCGCGACCGCGTCGAGGATCCGCTCCGCGTCCGCCGGGTCCGAGAGGTCCTCCTTGTGGGTACACGGGACGTGGAAGAAGAAGCCGGCGTCGCCGTCCGCGGCGGCTCCGCCGTCGGCCGCGACCGCGGCGCGGTCGGTCGCGCCGTCCTCGCCCTCCCGAGCGCCGTTCAGCGCGTCGATCAGGTTCCCGCTTAGCTGGCCGCCGCCGAACCCGCCGAGCGGACCGGGGTGGACCCACGGCGCCGCGACGGTGAGCCGGTCCCCGTTGTCGACCGCGAACGTCTCGACCGCGGGGCGGGCCTCGACGCCCAAGTCGAGCGACTCGCGGTCGTTCCGGAGCAGTCCGGAGGTGAGCGCGAACGCGGAGACGTCGGTGTTGCTCCGGATCAGGTAGTCGACGACGAGGAGCACCAACACGAGGAACCCGGCCGCGATGAGCAGCGACGCGAACGCGAACACGTGGCGGTACGTCGAGAAGCCGAGCTCGCTCCCGCCCAGCGCGTAGAAGGCGGCGATGAGCAGGGCCGGCTCGGCGAGCGACGCGAGGAGGATCCGGTCGGAGCGGTCGATCCCCGTCGAGACGACGAGCACTAGGATGTTGAGCAGGTACAGCGTGATGAAGCTCAGCCAGATGATGCTCCACGCGTTCCCGACGTTGTCCGCGCCGGAGAGCACGAGCGCGTACACGAACAGGACGAACTGCGAGGTGAGCGCGAGGAAGTAGCTCCACGGCCGCGGGTAGCCGTCGAGGACGCGGGGGAACAGCTCCGCGGCGACGACGAACGGGACGAGGAAGATGAGGACCGCCACCGGCACGATCCGCGACGGGTCCAGAGCGAACGGCGTGAAGACCGTTATCGCCGCGACCGTGGCGACGCCGTACACCCCGCTCAGAAGGACGAGCGCGGCGGCCTGAACCCGGAGCCGCGGCACCGAGAACACGAGCCGCTGGAAGGCGTCGACGTTGTCCGCGCCCATCTAGCCGGTCACCCCGTAGATCGATTCGAGCTCGTCGACGGTCTGCTCCACCGAGAACCGCTCGACCGCCGCGCGGGTGTCCCTGTCGCCGTCGAGGCAGTCGCGGACCGCGCGCTCCATGTCGTCGAGGTCGTCCAGCGCGAACCGCGCGCCGTTCTCCGGACCGATCGTCTCGTCGAACGGCGCCACGTCGGCGGCCGCGACCGGGGTGCCGCAAGCGTTCGCCTCCAGCGTCGAGAGCCCGAGCGTGTCGCAGGTCGAGGCCGTGACGAAGACGTCGAGCGCGGCGTAGAAGTCGGGGAGTTCCTCCCGCGGGAGGAAGTCGTGGAACCGGACGTTCGCCGGGGCGTCCGCCTCCAGCTCCGCCCGGACCGGCCCTTCGCCGACGAGTTCGAACCGCGCCTCGGGGAGCCGCGCCGCGAGCCGGAGAATCTCGTCGACGTTCTTCTTGCGGGTCATCCGACCGCTGTACCCGACGACGGGCCGGTCGTCTCCGTTCGGTCCCCCGTCGGCCGCCAGCGAGTCCGCGCCGGCGTTCTCGCGGGGGCGGAACCGGTCCATCTCGATGCCGACCGGGAGCCGGTACGGCTTCACGTCGCGGCGGATCCGCGAGGTCGAGGCGGTGACGCAGTCGAACGCGTTCAAAAAGCGGTTCTCGTAGGCGACGTACGCCCGTCCCGCGAGCGCGGCGAGCCGTTCGGACTTGAGCCCCTGGACGAAGTAGTCCTCCACGGGGGTGTGATGGGTGTACACCGAGGTGGCGCCGTACCGCTTCGCGTACCGGAGCCCCATCAACCCAGTCGACGCCGGGCCGTGACAGTGGACGACGTCGAGGTCGGGGAGCGTCGAGAGGCGGCGGTAGGTGGGGAAACGGTACTGCCGGTAGAACGGGTTCGGCAGCGAGCGGACCGGGATCTCGCCGTCGTCGGGCTCGTGGCTGCTCGCGGGGTAGACGACGTACACGTCGTGGCCCCGCGCTTCGAGGCGCTCGCGCCACGCCTGTATGGTGTAGGTGACGCCGTCGATCCCGGGGAAGTAGCTGTCTGTGAAGAAGCCGATGTTCATGGTGGCGTCTGTCGGTCGTGCGGTCGCGGTCGGCCGCGGCCGCCGGGGCGGACTCGGCGCGGAGGGGACGAGCCGGGTACGTCGGCCGCGGAGGGGGTTGCCGGGGCGGCCGGGCCGACGAGGGGTACCGATGCCACAGTTATTCGCCGAGTTCTCCACCTGACCGCTTCAACATTTTCATTTCCGAAGCGCGGCGGGCGCAGCGCTGTCGAGGTGGCTCTGACCCCGACCGCTTAATCCCCGGGCGCTCGAACCGCCGAGCATGATCACGACCGACCGCATGGCGGCCGTCGACGCCAACGCGGCCGCGCTCGGCGTCCCGCGCAAACAGCTGATGGAGTCGTCCGGCAACGCCGTCGCCCGCGAAGTGCGGGCCGTCGCGGACCCGGGTGCCGCCGTCGCGCTCGTCTGCGGCCGCGGGAACAACGGCGGCGACGCCCTCGTCGCGGCGCGGTTCCTGAAGCGGTACGACGTGACGGTCCACCTGCTCGGACGCCCCGCGACGATCCGGACCGACATCGCGCGGGAGAACTGGGCGGCGGTTGAAGCGACGGAGATCACGACCGAGACGGTCACCGACTCCCGCGACTTCTCCCTCGCCGCTCCCGACGGCGACGGCCCGGACGTCGTCGTCGACGCGATGCTCGGCTCCGGGGTCTCCGGCGGCCTCCGCGAGCCGGAACGAACCGCCGCCGCGGCGATCAACGCGACCGACGCGACGGTGATCGCGGTCGACGTGCCCTCCGGGATCGACGCCGACACCGGCGAACCGACCGGCGAGGCGGCGACCGACGGTCCGGCCGACCCAGTCGCCGTCGACGCCGACCGCGTGGTGACGTTCCACGACGAGAAGCCCGGACTCGACGCCGCCGGCGTCACGGTCGCGGACATCGGGATCCCGGCCGCCGCGGAGCGGTTCACCGGCCCCGGCGATCTCCTCGGGCTCGACCGCGATCCGGACTCGCACAAGGGGGACAACGGCGAGGTGCTGGTGGTCGGGGGCGGACCGTACACCGGGGCGCCGACGCTGTCCGCGCTGGCCGCGCTCCGCGCGGGCGCCGACCTCGTCCGCGTGGCGTGCCCCGAGTCGGTCGCCGGCGCGGTCCAGGGGTTCTCGCCGAACCTCATCGTCCGCGCGCTGCCCGGCGACCGCGTCGGGCCCGCCCACGTCGACCGGGTCGCGTCGCTCGCGGCCGAAAGCGATGTCACTGTCCTCGGCCCGGGCCTCGGCGGCGGCGACGGGGCTCGGGAGTTCGTCCGCGAGTTCCTGACGGGCTACGACGGACGCGGCGTCGTCGACGCCGACGCGCTCCGGGTCGTCCCCGAGGTCGACACCGACGCCGACCTGATCTGTACGCCGCACCAGGGCGAACTCGTCGACATGGGCGGAGAGAGGGCGTCAGACCCGGACGAGCGCGCGGAACTGGTCGACGAGTTCGCGGGCGGGCTGGGCCACACGCTGCTCGTGAAGGGCGCTGTCGACGTGGTCGCCGACGGCGACGAGACACGGCTCAACCGCACCGGGAACCCCGGCATGACGGTCGGCGGGACGGGCGACGTGCTCGCGGGGACGGTCGGCGCGCTGGCGGCCGTGACGGAGCCGTTCCGGGCGGCCGCGGTCGGCGCGTACGCCGTCGGCCGGGCCGGCGACGCGGCCGCGGAGGCGAACGGCGCGGGGTTGGTGGCGACGGACTTACCCGATCGGCTGCCGGAGGCGATGCGTGATGAGTGAGGAGGACGCGGTCCGGTCCGGCGACGGAAGCAACGGAGGCGACGGCAGCCCGGACGACCTGACACACACCGACGACGCCGGCGACGTCCAGATGGTCGACGTGGGCGCGAAGCCCGACAGCAGCCGGCGAGCGGTCGCCCGCGGGGAGATCCGGCTGACGCCGGGGACGATCGCGGCGGTCGAGGCCGACGCGGTCGAGAAGGGCGACGTGCTCGCGACCGCCCGGATCGGCGCCGTTCAGGCGGTGAAACACACCTGGGAGACGATCCCGATGTGCCACCAGATCCCGATCACGAACGTCGACGCCGAGTTCGCGGTCGGCGACGACCGGATCGAGCTGACGGTCGCGGTCGAGACCACCGGCAAGACGGGCTGTGAGATGGAGGCGCTGGAGGGCGTCACGACCGGGCTCAACACCGTCTGGGACATGGTGAAGGCCGCGGAGAAGGACGCCGACGGCCAGTACCCCGACACGCGGATCGCGGACGTGAAAGTGGTCGACAAACGGAAGGAGACGGTCGACGCGTAGCCGCGGCCCGGGAGGCCGCCGCGGTTCGCCTCAGCGGTCGAGGAACGGCGGGACCACGACTTCGGCACGCTTCTCGTCGCCGCGCACGACGACGCTCACCTCGGTGCCGGCGTCGGCGTACGACTCGTGGAGGTACCCCAGCCCGATCGGCTCGTCGAGCGTCGGGCTCATCGTCCCGGAGGTGAGCTTCCCGACTCTGGTGAGGTCCCCGTCGGTGACGGCGTACCCGCCGCGGGGCACGCCGCGCTCCGAGAGCCTGACGCCGACGAACTTCTCGTCGACGCCCTGCTCCTTCTGGACCTCCAGCGCGTCGCGGCCGACGAACTCCGTGTCGAGCTTCACGACGAAGCCGATCCGCGCCTCGTACGGGGTCCGGGGCTCACCCTCGGGATCGAAGTCCTGTCCGGACAGCAGGAACCCCATCTCGGTGCGGAGCGTGTCGCGCGCGCCGAGGCCGCACGGCTGCGCCTCGCGGGGCGCGTCGACGAACGCCTCCCAGACGGCGCCGGCGTCAGCGGCCGGGCACATCACCTCGAAGCCGTCCTCGCCGGTGTAACCGGTGCGCGCGACCCAGCTCTCGACCCCCGCCACCGCCGCCACCGCCGCCTCGAACTTCGAGAGGTCGACGACGCGGTCGCGGGGCGTGGCCTGGTCGAGGGCGTCGGCCGCGTCGGGGCCCTGGACCGCGAGCATCGCCCAGTCCCCCGTGGCGTTCGCGACGGTCGCGTCGAGCCCCCACTCGTCGCGGTGCGCGGTCCAGCGGTCGGCCATCTGTCCGTCGTGGCCCGCGTTCGGTACGAAGAGGTACGCCGGGTCGCCGCTCGGCGCGTCGAGGTCGCCGCCGTGGTCGCTCTCCAACGCCGCGAGCGACGCCGCCCCTTCCCCGGCCGGAGTCCCGTCGGGGAGCCGGTAGACGACCGTGTCGTCGAGCATCACGCCCTCCCCGTTCGTGATCGCGGCGTACTGGGAGTCCCCGGGGTCGAGCGCGCGCACGTCGTTGGTCGTGAGTCGGTTCATCAGTTCGGTCGCGTCCGGGCCGGCCACCTCGATCTCGCCCATGTGGGAGACATCGAAGACGCCGACCGACTCGCGGACCGCCGCGTGTTCGGTCCGGATCGAGTCGAACTCGACGGGCATCTGCCAGCCGCCGAAGTCGGTGAACTTCGCACCGCGCGCGTCGTGGGCGTCGTGGAGCGGAGGGAGACGGTCGGTCATACGCGCACCCTCTCCCGGGCGAGCCTAAGGTGTTGTGACAGCGGCGGTCCGCGCGTCCGCGGCGGGCCCGGCCGCGTGGCCCCCACCACCTCGAGCGACAGCCTCAAGCGGTCGCCGTGCCGTCTCCCGACCGTGAGCAGTTCCCGTCCCGACACCGCCGCCGCGGTGGCGCCCGCGGTCGCCGTCCTCCTCGTCGCGGTCCTGCTCGGCGCCGTCGTGGGCACGTGGCCGCCGTTCGTCGCGGTCGAGAGCGGCAGCATGACTCCCGGCGTCGAGCGCGGCGACCTCGTCGTCGTCACGGCCGCCGACCGAACGCCGTGGGGCGACCTCTCGAGCGCCGCCGACGCGGACGCGCCGACGCGGCTCGGCGGACCGGGAGACGTGGTCGTTTACGCCGTTCCGGGCGCCGGGGGTCGCCCGGTGTTCCACCGCTTGGCGTTCCCCGTGGAGGCGGGCGAGGACTGGACGGAGCGGGCCGACCCGGACCTGCTCTCCGGCGACTGCGGGGAGCTCTCAACCTGTCCGGCGCCGTACGACGGGTACGTCACGCGCGGGGACGCGAACGGGCTGTACGACCAGAGCGCGGGCATCGCCCCGGTCGTCCCCGAGGAGTGGATCGCCGGCAAGGCGCTGTTCGCGGTGCCGAACCTCGGCTGGACACGGGTGGCGATCGACGCGGCGGCCGCGCGGTACGGCGGGGTCGCGACCGGAGTGGTCCTCGTCGGTCTCGCGGGACTGGCCGGCGGACTCGGCGCGCTGCTCTTGGGACGGCTCGGTCGGGGACGGCGGCGGTGAGTTGTCTCGGCGGGAGCGATTCTCTCATGAAAACTCGCGACCGCCGGTAGCCGTCTTTCATACAATTCGGTGCGGCCGGCGCGAGGAGCGCGTGGGAGGTAGCGGTGAGGGAGGGGCGACCGCGGGGAGCCCCGAGCGAACCGCGAGGTCGGCGTTCAGCTATACGCGGCCGCCGGCGTCGCCCGACCGCTATCGCGTCGAGGGCGATCCGGCGTCCGTCTCGTCGTCGTCGCTCCCGGCGGCGTCGCTCTCGTCGCCGTCGAGCGTCACGGAGCCGTTGGCGGCGTTGCGGAGCGCGTCCGAGCGCCCGAACTCCCCGGGCGCGATGGCGAGCGTCCGGATCCCGTAGCCGTTGGCGGTCTCGACGACCGGCTTGAAGTCCGTGTCGCGCGAGGCGATCGCGAGGGTGTCCATTCGGTTCTCGGCCGCGAACCGCGCGGCGTCGACCGCGAGCTTCACGTCCACGTCGCCGCTCGTGATCACGACCTCGAAACCACGGGCCTCCGCGGCCTGAATCAGCCCCGGCGTCGCGTGCTCGTCGAGGTAGAGCCGGGTCGTCACCAGCGGGCCCTCGGCCTCGGCGGCCAGCCGCACGTCGTCGAGGTCCACGTCGAACTCCTCGCGCAACACGTTCGGGCCGTCGACGAACAGCGCCACGCCGTCGGTGTTCGCGTCCGTCGCGCGCTCGCCGGTCGTCCCATCGCTGCGGCCCGCCTCGCCGTCAGCGGTCGTCTCGCCCTCGGGCCCGTCGCCTCGGTCCATGAGCGGGCTTCGCCGCGGCCGGAAATAGGTATGCTGATTCGCGAGCGCTCTCGACGAGCGCCTCCCGCCCGGTCTCGGTGTGTCGTCTGCCCAGTTATCCCCGGCAATTCGTCCGACCGACTTGGCGCTTCAACACCTTATATCCGTATTACGACCTGCCTCACGTCCGTAGTGAATATACGGAGACTTGAAATAGGATGTCCAATAATAGCGAGATAAGATGTCTCAATCAAACGCGTACACCGTTATTTCCGCACAGAACGATCACGATTGTACCACTGTACGTGCCCATCCACGCAACGAGACGTTCCACGTCGTCGACTACGCCGACGAGGACGCCCGCGAGCGCGTCGCCGACCTGCCGGTAGGGTCGGTCGTGAAGATGGAACTCTCCCGCGCCGGGCGTCGGAGCAACGTCTGGCGCGCCGAGTCGGTCAAGACCGCGCAGACCGACGGCGGCGAGTCCCGCTGACGCCGGACCGGCGGCCGCACCGGAACCGCGGCCGCAACGCCGCAGTTTCGAGCCCGAATCGTGACCGATTACGACACTTATATGCCTCGTATGGCGGTACCACGATTCGATGGTGGAAACGCTCCTGGCGGTCGGGGTCGTCGCGTCGGCGTTCGTCGGCTTCAACATCGGCGGCTCCTCGACCGGCATCGCGTGGGGACCTCCCGTCGGGGCCGGCATCCTGAAGAAGACGACCGCCGCGGGACTCATGACGGCGTTCGTCTTCCTCGGCGGCTGGACCGTGGGGCGAAACGTGATGGACACGCTGAGCGGCGGGATCATCACGACGGAGCTCTCGCTCTCGGCGGGTGTCGCCGTGTTGTTCTTCATCGGACTCGGGATCCTCATCGCGAACATCTTCGGGGTCCCCGTGCCGACCTCGATGACGACCGTCGGAGCGATCGCCGGCCTCGGACTGGCGACCGACACGCTCGACTACGCGACGGTCTCGCGGATCATCTCGTGGTGGATCGTGACCCCGATCATCGGGTTCTGGGTCGGCGTCGTGATCGGTCGGTACGTCTACCCGGCGGTGAACCGGCGGGTCCACATCGAGAAGTCCCCCGGCCCGCTGCTGCGACTCGACCGGGAGGGCGGGGTACCGAAGCCGGAACTCGGCCCGAACACGACGGTGACGGAGCTCATCAGCACGGTCGTCGTCCTCCTCATCGGCTGTTACATGTCGTTCAGCGCCGGCGCGAGCAACGTACCGAACGCCGCCGCGCCGCTGGTCAGCGGCGTCGGAGGGCTTCCGGAAAACACCGCTATCGGGATCGCCACGCTCGCGATCGGACTCGGCGGCTTCACGATCGCCCGCCGCACGATGGAGTCGGTCGGCGGCGAACTGAGCGACATCCCCCTGCTCGCGGCCCTCTTCGTGATGACGACGGCCTCGACGATCACGACGGTCCTCTCGTACCTCGGGATCCCGATCAGCCTCGTCATGGGCACGGTGATGACGATCGTCGGCATCGGGTGGGGACGCGCGACGCGGCCGGTCACCGTTCAGGAGGCGGTCACCCGGAACACCGGGGACAACGAGATCGTCCCCGGCGCGATAACCGTCTCGGAGGACGAAGAGGAGCGGTCGGCGCCGATCGGCGAGGCGGAACCGGAGGCGGTGTTGGAGGCCGGCGACCTGTTCAACCCCCGAGCGGTGCTGAAGTACATCTCGATGTGGATCATCGGCCCGTCCGTGTCGACCCTGCTGGCCTACGGGTTCTTCGTCCTCGTTCCGGGCGTCGCCTGACGGCGCGCGAACCGCCCGTTCAGTCCCGCGTGAGCCGCGGGTTCGTCACCGCGCCCTCCGCGGCCGAGGCGAAGTCGCGGCCGTACTTCGCGAGGATGCCGCCCTCGTAGGGCGGTTCGGGCGCGTCCCACGCCTCGCGGCGCTCGTCGAGCTCCTCGTCGGAGAGGTCCACGGTCAGGTCGCGCTCGGGGATGTCGACCGTGACGTGGTCGCCGTCCTCGATGAGCCCGATCGGACCGCCGACGGCGGCCTCGGGCGCGACGTGGCCGATCATCGGACCGCGGGTGCCGCCCGAGAAGCGGCCGTCGGTGAGCAGCGCCACGTCGTCCTCGTGGCCCGCGCCGACGACGGCGGCGGTGACGCCGAGCATCTCGCGCATGCCGGGGCCGCCGCGGGGCCCCTCGTTGCGGATGACGATCACGTCGCCGGACTCGATCGCCCCCGACTGGACGTACTCCATCGCGTCCTCCTCGTTCTCGAACACGCGGGCGGGGCCCTCGTGGTAGAACTCGTCGTCGCCGGTCACCTTCAGCACCGAGCCGTCCGGCGCGAGGTTGCCGTCGAGGATCTTGATGGCGCCCTCCTCCTCCTTCGGGTCCTCGACGGGGTAGAGGAAGTCGGCCTCGATATCGTCGTCGGCCGGGAGTTCGCCGCGCTCCTCCAGGGCCGCGATCTCCTCGGCGAGCGTCCGGCCCGTCACGGTCATCGCGTCGCCGTGGAGCAGGTCGGCCTCAAGTAGGCGGCGGAGCACGACCGGCACGCCGCCGACCTCGTGGAGGTCGTTCATGACGCGGCTCCCGCCGGGCTGGAGGTTCGCGATCTTCGGCGTGCGCCGGGAGATCTCGTCGAAGTCCTCGATAGAGAGGTCGACGTCGGCCTCGCCCGCGAGCGCGAGCAGGTGGAGGACCGCGTTCGTCGAGCCGCCCATCGCGGTCTGGGCCGCGATCGCGTTCTCGAACGACTCGCGCGAGAGGATGTCGGAGGGGCGGCGGTCGTTCTCGATACAGTCCATCGCCAGCTCGCCGGCGCGCTCGGCGACCGCGTAGCGCTCCTCGTCCTCCGCCGGCGGCGAGGCCGATCCGAGCGGCGCCAGCCCGAGCGCCTCCGACAGCGACGCCATCGTGTTCGCGGTGAACATCCCGCCACAGGAGCCCGCGCCGGGGCAGGCGTGCCGCTCTAACTCGTCGAGTTCGTCGGCGTCCATGTCGCCCTGCGCGTACGTGCCGACGCCCTCGAACACCTGGACGATCGTCACGTCGCGGCCGTCGTGTTGCCCGGGCATGATCGAGCCGCCGTAGAGGAAGACGCTGGGGAGGTCCGTCCGGATCGCGGCCATCATCATCCCGGGGAGGTTCTTGTCGCAGCCCGCGACCGTCACGAGGGCGTCCATGCGCTCGCCGAAGGAGACGAGCTCGACGGAGTCGGCGATCACCTCCCGCGAGATCAGGCTCGCCTTCATCCCCTCCGTCCCCATCGAGATGGCGTCGGAGATGGTGATCGTGCCGAACTCGATCGGCATCCCCCCCGCCGCGTCGATGCCGTCGAGCGCGGCGTCCGCCACGTCGTCGAGGTGGACGTTACACGGCGTGATGTCGGCGGCCGGGTTCGGCACGCCGACGATCGGCGACGAGAGGTCCTCGTCGTCGAACCCCATCGCGCGGAACATGGCGCGGTGCGGCGCCTTGTCCGGCCCCTCTGTCACCTCGCGGCTCGGCAGGTCCTCGTCTTTCGTCCCGGCGAATCGGTCCGCGTCCTCCCGGCGACGACGCCGCTCGCCGTCGTCCGATCTCGACTGCTGTTCGCTCATACCCGACCCTGTCGCTCGGGGGTCTTAAACCGCCGCGTCGGGGCGAGGGTTGCTCGGCGGGGATCGCGGTTCCCCCCGCACGGAGTCGGCTTCCGGAAGCGGGGCTCGACACCCGTTATTCGACAGACGGTAACGTATTGAACTCGCCCCTCGTCGTCGGTCGCGTATCAGCATGTCCGTCGCAAGCGCGGCCCGTCGCGTCGACGAGGATGACAGCCAGTTCCCTGCGCACGGGCCGGTTGAGGCATGCCTCGGCTACCTCCTGTTCTACATCCTCGTCGATCGCGTGACACCGCCCGTCTTCGAGGCGTTCGGCAACACGGCCCTCTGTCTGCCGTCCTCGTTCGTCCGGTTCGGGCTCGCGGCCGCGCTGTGGTTCGTGCTCGTGGTGACAGCGGTCGACCAGGCGCGGCGGCTCGCGGCGCTCGGGGTCGGCACGTACGACGACCCCGGACTGCGCGTGCGGTCGCGCGTCGTACCGTCGTCGCCACGAACCACGGGGTGTCTGCTCGCGCTGATCGCGGGTACCGCCGTCGCCATGGTAACGTTCGACGGAGCCGCTCTGGTCACCGAACGATCGTGACCGGGACCGGCGACCGCCTGGCGACCGTTTCGGCCACGTTCCCCACGAGGAACCGGCGCGTCATGCGGCGGCGGTCCGCCCCGTGAGCGCCGATCACGACCGTGTCGTAGTC
>P_A23_Liq_3_FmtDRAFT_1000043_pt1 | contig 25820 bp, 22 predicted proteins | sample PonA233FremontCA_FD_10237 | JGI IMG/M metagenome (IMG submission 10237)
GCGAGGAACCCGCCGACACTCCGGCGACGCTCCGGCAGCCGGACCGTCGCGGTCGGGAGGTCGTACCCCAGTGCGGTCGCCGTCCCGACGACGAGCAACACGACCCCCACGACCAACTCCAACAGACTCAGACTGCCGAGCACTCGCGAGCCGACCGCCGCGGTGACACCCGCCAACACCCCGTAGACGACGAAGAATCCGAGACTGACGACGCTCCCGACGACGGCCGCGCGAGCGAGTCGTGCGGCAGTGCCACGTGCCACGACGCCGTCGAGTGTGTCCGTTGCGACGGTCGCAACTCGCCCTCCCGTGTCGACAGTGCCACCGTCTGGGAGGCCACTCCGCGCGTCGTCTGTGTCGACAGTCCCGTCGTCACGCACACCGACCTCCGGCCCGTCGGCGGGCGTCTCGTTCTCGGCGACAGTCTCACCGAGGTAGTAGGAGACGTACCCCGGGAGCAACGGGTACGCACACGGCGCGAAGAACGTCGCAGCGCCGGCCGAGAAGGCGAACGCGACGAGTGACAGCTGGATCATCAGGGCCCCCCGTCGTCGGCGTCGACCGCCGCCCGAGCGGCCTCGACGAGTCGGTCCTCGCCGGCGAGTCCGGTGTGGCGGAGCGTCGTCTCCCCGTCGGCGCTCTGGACGACGATCGTCGGGACGCCGGTCACGTCGTACGCTCGTGTCGCCGCGAGTTCGAGGTCTCGTGCGACCGGCCACGCGCCATCGTGACGCTCCCAGAACCCTCGGATCGCGGTCTCGTCTCGCTCCTGGGTGACGGAGACGACCGCCAACTCCGTCTCCCCGAACCGCTCGCGGACGGTCCCGATGTTCGCCATCTCCGGCGCACACGGCGCACACCACGTCGCGAAGAAGTCGACGAGCACCGCACGACCGGGCGGGGAGAGGCCGACCGTCCCCGCCGGTGACCCCGGTGCTTCGACTGTCGGGAGGACGATCCCCCGGTCTGTGGTGTCGGTCGCCGCCCGTGTCGCGTCCGGCTCGCCACCCTCGCCAGCGTCACCGACACAGCCCGCGAGTCCGACGGCTCCGGCGACACTCGCGAGATACGCACGCCGAGTCGGCCCGTCGTCCTCGTTCACGTGTGGCTGCAGGGAGGGGAGCAGTTTCAACCGGTCGGGGTCGTGTGTGAGTGACTCCCATCCCCACGAGGGCTAACACGCCGGCGACGCTGGAGCCGGACGATGAACCGCCGGAGCCTCCTCGCCGCCTCACTCGCCTCGCTCGCGACAGTCGCCGGCTGTGCCGGCCGCACGGACGACGGGACGACGACGACAGCCGAGCAGACGACACTCGAACAGACGACCCCCACGGCGACGGCGACGCAGCCGGAGACGGCGACACCTGCGGCGATCTCTGGCCCGGTGGAGACCGTCGCCGGTGTGGACCTCCCGGTGCCCGAGGAACTGTTGGGACGTGGGGCACCAGAAGACGCCATCCCGGCGATCACACAGCCGGCGTTCGGTGACGATTGGTCCGGGATCGAGATCGAGGCGCGCGAACAGGTCGGCAACGAGCTGGTGACGAAGGAGCCACGACTGCGGAGTGACGACCGCGTGATCGGCGTCGAACGCGACGGGGAGACACGAGCCTACCCGTTGCGCGTGCTGAACTGGCACGAGGTCGTCAACGACGACTTCGGTGGCCCGTTACTCGTCACCTTCTGTCCGTTGTGTGACAGCGGCGTCACCGCAGTGCGGACGGTCGCCGGCAAGGAGACCACGTTCGGGGTCTCCGGACTGTTGTGGAACTCGGATCTTGTGATGTACGACGCGGCGACGGAGAGCCTCTGGAGTCAGATCGCCGCGACGGCGATCCGCGGCGGTCGGACCGGCCACCGGTTGGAGCTGGTCCCGTCGGAGATCACGACACTCGGGGACTGGCGGACGGCGCACCCGGACACGCAGGTGTTGTTGCCGCCGCCGGCCTCGGAGACGGTCAGCGACCGAGACGGTGTCCGAGACTACACCCGGAACCCGTACGCCTCCTACGACAGTGTCGGACGGATCGGAATCGGGCAGAACAGTCTCGACGACGACCGGCTCGAACCGAAAGTGCGCGTACTCGGGGTGCGCCGCGACGGGGAGGCGGTCGCCTACCCTCTGTCGGCGGTCACGGACGCCGGCGGCGTCGTCAAGGACACTGTCGGCGACACCCCGGTCGTCGTCGCCACCGGGTCGGACGGGACGACACTCCACGGCTGGGTGCGGACGGTCGACGGCGAGACGTTGTCGTTCGAGTCGGCCGGCGACGGACGACTCGCTGCCGGCGGCTCGACGTGGCTGACGGCGACCGGTGAGGCCGTCGACGGCCCTCACGAGGGGACGAGCCTGACGGCCGCGAGCGACGCCGGGCAGTTGTTCTGGTTCGCGTGGGCCGACTTCACCGAGGAGACGCGAGTGTACGGGACCGACGGCGGCTGACCCACGGTCGGAATCGACAGTGCCGCGACCGGCCCATTCAAACCCGCAGCCCCCGACCGTTGCTGCGTGCGCGCCGCGATCTACCACGGACCGGAGGACATCAGAGTCGAGGAGGTACCGAGACCGGAACTGGAGTCGCCGGGCGACGCGATCGTCAGGGTGACTCACACCGCCGTCTGCGGGTCGGATCTGTGGTTCTACGAGGGGGACAGCGACCGCGAGGCCGGGTCGCCCGTCGGCCACGAGCCGATGGGGATCGTCGAGGAGGTCGGTGACGACGTGGTGAGTCTCGCGCCGGGCGATCGCGTGTTCGCCCCGTTCGTCGTCTCCTGTGGGGAGTGTGAGTTCTGCCGGAAGGGGCTCCACACCTCCTGTGTGAACGGTGGCGGCTGGGGCGGCGACAACGGCGGCGGGCAGGGCGAGTACGTCCGCGCGCCACACGCCGACGGGACGCTCGTCCGCGTGCCAGACCGGTACGCCGACGACGAGGACGTGTTGGAGTCGATCCTCCCGCTGACGGACGTGATGGGGACCGGCCACCACGCCGCGATCAACGCCGGTGTCGACACCGGGTCGGCGTGTGCGGTCGTCGGTGACGGCGCAGTCGGGCTGTGTGGCGTACTCGCCGCGCGGCGACTCGGCGCGCGCCGGATCGTCGCCGTCGGTCACCACGCCGACCGGCTCCAGATGGCCGAGGAGTTCGGCGCGACCGACACTGTCGACGGCTCCGGGGAGACGGACGCCGTCGAGCGCGTCCACGAACTGACGAACGGCGGCGTCGACCACGTGTTGGAGTGTGTCGGGGCCGCCTCGTCGATGGAGACCGCGGCTGGCATCTGCCGACCGGGTGGCACCGTCGGCTACGTCGGCGTCCCGCACGGGATGGACGCCGGACTCAATCTGTTCGACTTCTTCGGCGACAACATCACCCTCGCGGGCGGCGTCGCGCCGGTCCGAGCGTACGCGGAGGAACTCATGGCGGACGTGCTCGGCGGGACGCTCGACCCCGCGCCGGTGTTCACGAAGACGGTGGATCTCGACGGCGTGCCCGAGGGGTACGAGGCGATGTCGAACCGCGAGGCGGTGAAGGTGTTGGTGAAGCCGCACGCCTGACTCCCCGTTCGTCGTCAGTCAGTTCAGGTCCCGTCGCGTGAAGTAGACGCTACTCGCCGCCCAGACGACGACCGCGGCGGCCGACAACACGACCGCCCCGCCGGGGTCGTACTCCCCGCGGACGAGGATTGCCGTCGGATCGTAGTAGTGTGTCGGCGACAGGGCTCCGACGAACGCTAGCTGCGTGTCGGCGACGACGGACTCGACGAGGTAGAGCCCGAAGACGACACCCGCGGCGGCACGTTGGGCGACGGCCACCCGGTCGGCGACGACGGAGGCGGCGACACCGACGGCGGCCGTCGTCAGGAGGTACGGCACCGACGCGAGGTGGGCGACGACGAGATCGGTGACGGCGATGGACTCACCGATCCGCACGACACTCGCGTACACGACGACGGGGACGACGACGTTGACCGCCACCAGTGGCACGAGCAGCGGGAGTGTCACCTCGCCGAGTAGTCGGCGTCGCCCGACCGGGAGCGACAGGAGTAGGTCCAGCCGTCCGGTCTCCGTGTCGCGGGCGACGACACCGGCGGCGGTGTACGCGAAGTAGACCCCGAGCAACAACACCCAGCCGAAGGCGTACAGCTCCGCCGCGAGGAACCCCTCCAGTGTGCCTAGCGCCTCGATTCCGAACGCAGTCTGGAACGCCGGCGGCAGACTCTCCGTGTACGCGCTCAGGTCCACGTTCGCGGCTACGTCCGAGTACAACGACACCATCAGGACCGTCAACACAGAGAGCCCACCGGTGACGACCGCGGTGCCACGGAGCCGTCGCCGCGCGACGTAGCGGGCGACTGGGAGTGTCACGCGCCACCCCCCTGCTGTCGGTGCGTCGTCGCTCGTCGGTGTGTCGCCCTCGGAGTCGCCGTCCGTGGGCGCGGGCTGGTCGTAGAACCCGGCGAACACCCGTTCCAGTGGTGCCTCCTCGACATCGAGTTCCAACAGTCGGAGCGTCGACAGTCGGGTGAGCAGGTCGTTCACGTCGCCGGTGAAGGTGAACCGCACCCGAGAGACGGGGGCGTCCGTCTCCTCGGCGAGGGCCGTCGCCGACTCTACCGTCGGGTCGTGGGTCCCGGGGAACTGGAACCGCTCTGGGTCGTGTTCGCCGACCGCCAGCAGTCTGACGCTCTTCCCGGAGCGGTTCACCAGCGCCTCCACCCGTTCGACGGTGACGAGCCGCCCGTCGCGCAACACGCCGACACGGTCACACAGCCGCCGGACCTCTCCGAGGACGTGCGAGGAGACGAGCGCGGCCGTCCCGTCGGCGCGTTCCTCGGCGACGAGTATCTCGAAACGCCGCTGCATCAACGGGTCCAGTCCCGCGGTCGGCTCGTCCAACAGGAGCAGGTCCGGGTCGTGTGCGAACCCGCGGACGATCGCCAGCTTCTGGCGCTGCCCGGTGGAGTAGCTCCGCACCGGGCGGTCCAACGGGACGGGGAACCGGTCTAACAGCTCCGCGCGTCGGTCGTCGCCCTGGACCGCACCGTGGAGGTCCAACACCGCGCCCCCGGTCGCCGTCGGGTCGAACGCAGGGTCGGCGGGGACGTAGCCGATCCGTCGGCGGGCGTCGACGTGGGCCGACTCGTCGCGTGTCCGCGCCCAACACCGTCGCCGTCCCCGCCGTCGGCGACTGGAACCCCAACAACGTCCGGATCGTGGTGGACTTGCCCGCACCGTTCGGGCCGAGGTAGCCGAACACCTCCCCTTCGCGGACCTCGAAGCCCACCCCGTCGTTCGCTCGAACCCCGCCGTACGTCTTCGTCAGTTCGGAGACGGTGATCACGCTCACGACTGGACCGACTCCCGGCGGTCACATGACGGTTCCCCCGGTAGCGTGCGAGTCGAGTGCACGCTCGACCGCGGCCGGAAACCACAAACCGCCGGGCACTCGACTACCGACAGTATGGTGACAGGACCGACAGCCGACACTGGCGGCGACGAACGCCCGACGTGGCACGTCGTCGCCGGCACGCTCGCGGCGCTCGTGTCGCTGTTGTTGTTCGTCCCGTTCGCGGGGCTGGTGGCGATCTACTGTGGTGTCCGGGTCCACGCCGCCGGCGAGCGCGTGTTCGCGTACGTGCTCGCCGTCGGTGGCGCGATTCCCGTGTTGTTGTGGCTGGCCGGGACGCTCGGGTGAGTAGCCGAAAACGGCTAATTCTTCGGGCTCTATAGGTTCGAACAGCGAGAACCTCCGCCCCTATACAGCATGTCTGACGACGATTCTCCAACTGACAGCGAGTTCGAGCGTGCGTTCCAGGAGCTCCTCCCAGAGGTCCCGGTGGTCTCCTCTTCGTACCTCGCGGAGGGTGTCGGGTGCACTGCGGCGCAGGCGCGCCAGTGGTTGTACCGACAGTGGAACGAGAGCTCCCTCAATCGTCGTAAGATTGGGGGGTCGACGTTCGTCTACTTTCCGTCAGATAACGAGAGGGAGTCGCCAGAAGAGGCGCTCTCGGAGACAGCCGACAGGTCTGTTGATACCTCGAAGAGAGAAGATAGCGAACGTGTGCTGTTCTTTCCTGGAAGGCGAGAGATTGCCGTAGACAATCCGAGCGACGAAACGAGGGAACGACTCTCACGGATCGCACACGTCGTCGACTCTACTGACGACAGCTACCTGTACAAAATTAGTTCCGGGGATGTCTGGACCGCTGCAGTCGACTCGTTCGGCGAGTTGCGAACAGAACTCAAGCAGGTAGTCGGTGAAGAACGGTGGGACACGGGCTTCGAGAGTCGTATCGAAGACGACTGGCGTCGTGCCCACGAGTTTACGCTCCGAACGGAAACAGACGACTCTGGACGTGAATTCACTGTTCTGGAGGCAACAGACGCAGAGACGGTACAGAATGTCGTGAGGCGAAAGCTCGAACACAACGACCACTACACGGAATTCCTCTCCGATACGGAGGCACGCTTACGCCACGGTGCGACCGCCGAGGTGAAAGAACGACTGTACGAGGAGGGGTATCCAGCGATCGACGAGCGCCGGATCAAGAACGGAGACAGCTTAGAGATCGATCTCACTCACGAGATCGAACTGCGAGAGTATCAGCGCGAGTGGGTTGACCAGTTCACTGCGAGAAAGGCAGGCGTGTTCGTCGGGCCATCTGGGTCGGGAAAGACCGTCGCTGCGCTGGGTGCGATGGCAGAGATCGGAGGAGAGACGCTGATCATCGTCCCGAATCGAGAACTAGCCGATCAGTGGCAAGAGGAACTCCTAGAGAAGACAACGCTGGAGCGCAGACAGATCGGACAGTACCACGGCGGGCGGAAACAGATTCGTCCAGTGACGATTGCGACGTACGACACCGCGGCGATGTCTCGCCACCGAAAGCTGTTCAACGAACGCGAGTGGGGGCTCGTGATCGCAGACGAGTGTCATCACGCGGTCGCAGACACTTGGAAACGGTTCCGTGAGATTCAGTCGGTCGCGCGTCTCGGGCTCAGCGCGACGCCTGTCAGGGAGTCTGGTGACGCGAAGGAGATTTTCACCCTGATCGGGCCGGCAGTCGGGCAGTCGTGGGGGCGACTGTTCAGAGACGACTGGGTCGCCGAGCCGACGGTAGAACTCCTGCTGGTCCCGTGGGGATCGGACACGGCTCGGACGCGGTACGAGCGAGCACAGGGAGCGAAGAAGTTGATCGAGGCGGCACGAAACCCCCGGAAACGCGAGGTGATCCAACGGCTCCTGTCGGAACACGACGATCAGAAGACGCTGATCTTCGTCGACTGGATTCGACAGGGACAGGAACTGTCCGAGCGCCTCGGCGTGCCGTTCGTCTACGGAGAGACGAGCCACGACCGGCGGGAGACCATCTACCAGCAGTTCCGTGACGGTGCCATCGACGCGTTGATTATCTCTCGTGTGGGCGACGAGGGAATCGATCTCCCCGACGCAGAAGTCGCGATTCTCGCGTCGACGATGGGGTCGTCGCGTTCACAGACTGGCCAGCGGGTCGGGCGGACGATGCGACCGATGGGGAACGCGCAGGTGTACATCCTCCTGACGAAGGGGTCGAGTGAGGAGGACTGGGGGCGAGAGAGTACACAGTATCTCGCGGAGAAGGGGATCGATATCGAGAAACGAGAGCTAGACGATCTGTAGACTTGTGCTTGGGGTGTTTCCCTCCTTGGAACAATATGACTGATACAACGCCTCTACGAGCAATAGGACAAGGACCGAAGTTCCAAGCCCCAGAACAAATAAGTACTACCCGTGGCTAACACTCGTGGATGCCAGATCAGAGCACGTTCGATGATCTCCTGGTGGACGAAGAGGAAGTCAACGAGGAGATTCTAACCGAGACCGTCATCAACTACGTCCAGATCGGCGAGCAGAGCGGGAACCTGGTTCCGAAGTCAGCGTACGACGATCTCACCGCGAGAGAGAAAATCGTCGTCGCCTTGCTCGCACACCGAGCGCGGTTCGGTCTAGATATGGTCGAAGGCGAGTGGATCAAGCCAGGTGCGATCAGTTCGATGACGGGCGTCAAGAAGAACACTGTCTACCCTGCTGTTCGTGACCTGGCCGACGAAGGAATCGCACGGAACTCCGACGAGGGTGCGTACATGATCCCGTCGGTGAACGTCGAGCAGGCCTGTGACTACCTGGAGGGGGACGACTGATGCCTAACAGTGAGCAGACGAGAGCCGATCTCGAAGCCGAAGTCGACGAACTTCGCGAGCGTGTCGAACGGCTAGAATCGCTGGTCGAAGACGACCCCGAGTCGGTTGAACACGTCCCCGATATCTCGACGTTCGTCGTCGATGCTGACCCGTCGTCACACCCCGAGCGTGCGTTGCTCGTCGCCTTCTACCTCGAAGAGTACGAGGGGCAGACGACGTTCACAACGAACGACATCGAAGACGGGTACGCCGACGCTCGGATGCAGACACCGGCGAACCTCAGCGACGTGCTGGCTGGCTGTGAAGACAAGGGCTGGGTGTTGGAGAACGGTGAAGACGAAGAGACGCAGGCCAAGCGGAGACGGCTGACGAACGACGGGGTCGCGGCCGCCGAGGAGTTGATCGATGAGTCTTGAGGATCGGATCCGAGACGAGATGATGGTAGAGAGCCAGTCCCGACTCGAAGAGAACTTCGAGAGGGTCGGTGATCTGATCGATGTACGACAGGACGGGTCAGTCAGAGTTGGCAACAGCGACGGGTTGACTTGGAGACAACGCGCGTTGCTCATCCTCATCGGTTCCCGGTTCGCGCACGAAGTGGGCGCAGCAGACAGCCCCGAAGTTAGTTACTCTGAACTGTACAGCCGACTCGATATTTCGAAGTCATCCATTCGAAATTTTATTGGTGGACTCCGTGATCAGGATGTTGTAGAGAAACCCGACGGAGACTGGATCTACCGGCCGGTCGACCTCTCAGAAATCGACGATATCGGTTTCCCGAGGCACGATCTTGAACAACCGAGGGAAGGAGACGACTCGTTCCTCGGTGACGTTGAGCCGCGGGAGTCGTCCTACGAGGACCTCGTCGAGAGCGTAGAGCGGACGTACGCGAGTGAACTCTACAGCGCGACGATGGTTCTGACCCGGAAACTGTTCGAGAACCTCCTCGTCGACATTATGAGAGGCAAGTACGGTATCGGTGACTCTCTAGACGAGTTCTACGACGAGAATCGTGGTCGGTTCAGGGGGTTCGCTGTGATTCTCGAGAACTTCGGCGAGAACGCTCAAGCGTTCAAGCCATACGACACGTCTCTGGCACAAGGTGAGTTCCTCAGCGAGATCGACGATTTTAGAGAAGAGGCGAACGCCGACGCACACTCTATCAGTACCACTCGTAGCAGCGAGGAGATGGAGAAGTACTCACGCAAGGCGAGAAAAATCGCAAAGGTGCTGTTTCACGCGAAACGGCGCGCAGTGGAAGAGTAGTGGTCTACCCGTCGCTCTTGAGTAGTTCTTCCTCGACGTACTCGTCGCCAGTTCGTGTCATTTGATACACCGGAGACCCGTCTGACTCGTCAACCTTGCTGATGTGTCCGTCGCCAACCTGATACCGCAGGTCGCGTGACACGTTCGACCCGAGTTCGATCCGTGCATCCTTGGCCTCCTGTTCAACTTCAACCTTCGTGAACTCGCCGTCACCTTGCTGCGTGAGGAACCACCCGACAAGCAGTGCTCGGTCTTTCTTTGTCGGACTGTCGGTCATCTTGTAATACTCCGGGAGGGTGTCGTCGGCTGTCCGTCTGTCTGTCCCACTGTTGTCGGCGCTCGGATTGTCGGTATCCGCTGGACTCTCGCCTTCGTCGCCGGACCCCTGTGCGGTCCCTCCGTCACCCTGTGCCGTCGGAACTGCGACCGATCCGGTCGACTCCGCAGCCGCACGGATCACCTCGTCGTCGAGCGGCTCTAGAATGTCGTTCTTCACCACGTCGTACCAGAGTTCCACATCGTCCGCTCGTCCGCTGATCTCGACCGACACGTCTCCGACGCTGACACTGATCGATAACTGCGAGCCGTCTCCGTCGACAGCCTCGGGGTCACGCTCTCTGTCCATGCTAGTTCTGTTGCGCCACTGAGTCAGTATAAAGCTGTCTTCACCGAAGGCACCCCGCATTACGTGGGATCAGTGTTAGGTGGTTCTAGCCATGATCACACTCGACAACCGACCCGACATCGCCCCGACGACCGGAGTGGTTCGTACATTCACCGGCGACGAGTCGGGAACAGTCGTCTGGCACCGCGGACGTCTCCGGACCACGGACCAGCCGGCTGTCGCCCGCGCGGCCGACGACGACCGCGTCTTTGGGGTGTTCGCGTTCGCCTCCGTCTTCTACGAGGGCTGGGTCAAGATGCTGAAACGGCTCTGTGCGGCCGGGTGAGACGCTCGCGGCGCTGGTGTTCCTGTTGTTGCCCTCCGTCGCTGGAGTAGTGGGCTGAACGATCACGCGGAACAGTTTAGCCGCCCGCCCCGACACTGTCGAACGTGTACACCGTCGAAGACGCGGCCGTCTCGAACCGACTGACCACCGTCACACACGACCGGAGCCTCGCGGCCGTGCTCCAGACGATGTTCGACAACGACTACACACAGATCGGTGTCGCGCGTGACGGTGATCTGACCGGGGTCGTCACCTACCGGTCCGTCGTGCGGGCGTTGTTGGCCTTCCACGAGATCGGTGTCGACGACCGCGCGCTCGGGAAAATCTCCGTAGATGCCGCAGTCGAAGAGGTCGTGGAGGTGTCGCCGGACACGGACATGCTCGATCTGTTCGACGTGCTCGCCGAGCACACCTACGCCGTCACCTACCGCGACGGAGAGCCACACGTCGTCACGGACTACGACCTCCTGACCGACCTCCAACGGGGGATCGAGCCGTTCCTGATGATCGAGGACGTGGAACTCGCCTTGCGTGACCTGTTCGGGGAGGCGTTCGGCGACGACCTCTCGGAGACGCTGCAGGCGACGTTCGACGACGACCACCCGCTCCCGACGCCCGAGACCGTCGAGCACTGTAGCTTCGGGCACTACGCACAGTTCGTCTCGATCCACTGGGAGGCGTTCGAGCCACACTTCGAGGATCGACAGGACATCGTCCGCGAACTGATCCAGGCCGTGGGCGACCTCCGGAACCGACTGTTCCACTTCCGAGCAGACCGGGAGGACGTTCGCGGCGACGTGTTGCGGTTCGCCCACTCCTACCTCGTGGAGTAGCCTTCACGGGACTCCAGCCCCAACCACGTTCGAATGACCGACTCCGACACCGTCCCGACGAGCGAGGCGGTTCGTGCGTTCACCGACGACGAGCCGGGAACGGTCGTCTGGCACCGCGAACACCTCCGGATCGCGGACCAGCCCGCCGTCGCCCGCGCGGCCGACGACGACCGCCTCCTCCCGGTGTTCGTCTTCGACCCGAGCTTCTACGGCGACCGTGGGATGGCGTGTGACAGTCGGATCGACTTCCTCCACGACTGTCTCCGGGATCTCGACGGCCAGTACCGCGACGTGGGCGGCGACGGGCTCACCTACGCCCACGGCGACCCCATCGAGGTGTTGGAGCGGTTCCGTGCGGCCGGGTGGGACGTGGTCGCCGCACGGAGCCCCACCGGCCGGTACGGGCTCCGGCGGGACGAGCGCGCCCGCGAGGCGGGTGTCGAGTTCGTCACCGGCGACGGGTTGGTGCGGGACCGCGAGCACACCCGCGAGGAGTGGAACGAGGCGGTGAACGGCTGGCTCACCGACAGCCAGTACGGCTGGGACCCGGCGAGCGTCCGGCTGGATCGGCTCGACACCGGGATCGATCCCGAGACGGTCGCCGACGAGTACGATCTCTCCCCGACGAAGACGAGAGTGCCCGCAGGCGGGACAGAGGCGGCCCGCGACCAGTTGGGCGAGTTCCTCGGCCGGATCGGCTCGTACCCGAGCAACATCTCCTCGCCGACGGACGCCCGCGACGGCACCAGCGGGCTGTCACCGTACCTCCGATTCGGTTGTCTGTCTGTCCGGCAGGTGTACCAGACCGTCGTGCGGGAGGTGCCGGAGTCGCGGAGCCGAGAGATGTTCGTCTCGCGACTGTTCTGGAATCTCCACTACCGCCAGAAGCTGGCCGACTGGCCGGGGTGGTTGGACGAGGCGGTCAACCCCGAACTCCGCGCGTTCAACGCCGACGAACACGACCCCGATCTCGTCGCGGCGTGGAAGGCGGGGGAGACGGGGTTCCCGATGGTCGACGCGAGCATGCGGTGTCTCCGGGAGACGGGGTGGCTGAATTTCCGGATGCGCGCACTCGGGGTGAGCGCCTACTACCACCTGTTGCAACAGCCGTGGTGGATCGGGGCCGACTACTACCACGAACACCTGATCGACTCCGTCGCGGCGATCAACTACACCCAGTGGCAGTACCAGTGTGGGTTGGTCGGGAAGCCGACGCTCCGGCTGTACAACCCGATCAAACAGGTGCGCGACCAGGACCCCGACGGAGAGTTCGTCCGGCGGTGGGTGCCCGAGTTGGCCGACCTGCCGGACGAACACCTCCCGCGGCCGGAGAAGACGCCGTTGAGCGTCCAGTCGGAGTGTGGGGTCCAGATCGGCGAGGACTACCCTCGGCCGGTGGTGGAGTACGAGGCCGCGAAAGAACGGTTCTGGGAGCGGTACGACGCGGTGAAACCGAAGGCTGCGGCGGCGTTGGCAGACGAGACGGTTGCCGACCGGGCGTCACTCTCTGGGGGCCGCGCGGCGGCGCGCGCTATCGCCGACGAGTACGGGGAGACGGAGTCGAACGGTGGGAGTCAAGCGACGCTGGGCGGGTTCGAGTGAAACCGTTAACCTCGTCGCACCCCTTCGAGTTGTAATGACAGACAGCGCCGTCGCGGGGGGTGTCGACGCCTTCGCGGCGCTCTCCGAGCCGGTGCGGGCGGCACTCTCCGAACGGGGGTTCACGACACCGACGGAGCCACAACGCCGCGCGATTCCACGGCTCGTCGACGGCTCGAACGGGCTCGTCGTCGCGCCGACCGGAACGGGGAAGACGGAGACTGCGATGTTGCCGGTGTTCTCGGCACTCGCCGACGACTCGCCCGAGGGGATGGGTGCCCTCTACGTCACGCCGTTGCGGGCGCTCAACCGCGACATGCGCCAACGACTGGAGTGGTGGGGTGAGACGCTCGATCTCGACGTGCAGGTGCGCCACGGCGACACGACGGACTACCAACGACAGAAGCAGGCCGACGACCCGCCGGACGTGCTCGTGACGACACCAGAGACGCTCCAGGCGATGCTGACGGGGTCGAAACTCCGGGCGGCACTCGCGGACCTGACACACCTCGTGATCGACGAGGTGCACGAACTCGCCGCCTCGAAACGCGGCGCGCAGTTGACTGTCGCGTTGGAACGACTCCGCGAGCTCGCCGGCTCCTACCAACGGATCGGGTTGTCTGCGACGGTCGGCGAACCCGAGGAGGTCGGGAGGTTCCTCACCGGCGCGCGGGGGTGTGAGATCGTCGAGATCGACGCCGGCAGCGCCGTCGACTTCAGGGTGGTGTCGCCGGAAGTGACAGAGGCGGACGAACGGCTGGCGGGCGAGTTGGCGACGGACGCGGACATCGCGAGCCACGTCCGTCTGATCCGGGACGTGGTCGCGGGCAACGAGTCGACACTGATCTTCGTCAACACGCGCCAGACTGCCGAGGCGTTGGGGTCGCGGTTCAAGAAGCTCGACGAGCCCATCGAGGTCCACCACGGCTCGTTGTCGAAGGAGGCCCGGATCGACGTCGAAGACCGGTTCAAGAACGGTGCGATCGACGGGCTGGTGTGTACCTCCTCGATGGAACTGGGGATCGACGTCGGGCGGGTCGATCACGTCGTCCAGTACAACTCCCCGCGGGAGGTGACACGCATCCTCCAGCGTGTCGGCCGAGCGGGCCACCGGCGCGACGCGGTGTCGGAGGGGACGATCGTCACAGACCACCCGGACGACACGTTGGAGGCGTTGGCGATCGCGCGGCGGGCGACGGCCGGCGAGGTCGAGACCGCTGGCATCCACCACGGGAGTCTCGACGTGCTCGCCAACCAGATCGTCGGTGTCGTGATGGATCGTGAGGACGGTGTCGACGCCCGCGAGGCGTACGAACTGGTGACGAGCGCGTACCCGTTCCGCGAACTCGCGCCGACACAGTTCCGCGAGGTCGTCCGGGAGTTAGACGGCAACCGCGTGGTGTGGCTCGACGAGGAACGCGACCGGATCGAGACCAGCGGCGGCACCTGGCAGTACTTCTACCAGAACCTCTCGATGATCCCCGACGAGGAGACGTACGAGGTACACGATATCTCCTCGCGCCGCCAGATCGGCACGTTGGACGAACGGTTCGTGGTCAACTTCGCCGAGCCGGGCGAGACGTTCATCCAGCGCGGGGAGATGTGGCGGATCAACGACATCGACGAGGAGGAGTCCGAGGTGAACGTCGCACCCATCGAGGACCCCGCCGGCGAGGTGCCCTCCTGGACCGGTCAGGAGATTCCCGTCCCGCAGGGGGTCGCCCGCGAGGTGGGGGAGATGCGGTCGGTCGCGGCCCCGCAGTTCGCCGGCGGCGCGCGTCCGGAGACGGTCGCGAGCGAGTTCACCGCGCGCTACCCGACGGACGAACACACCGCACAGGAGGGGCTCGAACAGATCGAACGCCACGCCGACACCGACTACCCGGTGCCGACGGCCGACCGGTTGGTCGTCGAGGGTCGCGGCCGGGAGATCGTCCTCAACTGCCCGCACGGCCACGAGGTGAACCGCACGCTCGGGCGGCTCCTGTCGGCACTCGTCGGCCAACGCACGGGGTCGTCCGTCGGGATGGAGGCGGACCCCTACCGGATCGAACTGGAGGTCCCCTCCCGGACCGACCCGGGGACGGTGATCCAGATTCTCGAAGAGACCGAGCCGGCACACGTCGAGGCCCTCTTGGAGTTGGCGTTGAAGAACTCGGACACGCTGAAGTTCACGCTCGCGCACGTCGCCGCGAAGTTCGGCGCGCTCAAACGCTACGAGGCCGACCGCCGGTTCGGCGGCGACCGCCTGCTCGCCGCGCTGGAGGACACCCCGGTGTTCGACGAGGCGATCCGGGAGGTGTTCCACACCCAGTTGGCGGTCGAGCGCACCGAGGACCTGCTCGCGGAGATTCAGTCCGGCGAGATCGAGATCGTCGGCGCGCGTGACCGCACGCCGTTGGGTGTCGGTGGCCGCTCGTCCGGGCGGGAGCTGCTCGTCCCGGAGAACGCCGACGCCTCGGTCGTCGAGACGATCAAAGAGCGGGTGCTCTCGGACCGGGTGATCCTGTTGTGTGTTCACTGTACGGAGTGGCGGAGTGAGCGTACCGTCGGCAGTGTGACCGAACCCACCTGTCCGGAGTGTGGGTCGACCCGGATCGCGGCGCTCAACCCCTGGGACGACGAGAGTGTCGACGCCGTCCGGGCCGAGGAGAAGGACGACGAACAGGACCGCCGCACGCAGCGTGCCCACCGCGCGGCGAATCTGGTGCAGGCCCACGGCCAGCGTGCCGTCATCGCGCTCGCGGCGCGGGGGGTGGGGCCGACGAACGCCGCCCGCGTCATCGGCAAGCTGCGGGAGAGTGAGGCGGAGTTCTACCGCGACCTGTTGGAGCAGGAACGCGAGTACGCCCGGACACAGCAGTTCTGGTGAACGACCTTTTTTACTGCTTAGGTGGGCGCGCGGAGCGCGCCCACCCAAGCAAAAAATGTCGATCAAAAAGCGCTCGCGAGCGGCAGAGCCGCTCGCTCGCGTCTGCTGTCGTGGTGCCGTCCGCACCGCAACCGCTCCGCATCGTCTCCGCACCGCAACCTCGAACCTCCCCAGCCTCCTCACTCCGCTCTCTCACTGCGTTCGGTCGCTCCGTTCGTCCCTCGCACACGCACGCTGCCACGAGGGCAGCGTGGCGCGCGCCAGATTGTGTCGCCGCAGTGTCGCCGCTCGGGGTCTGCTCTCGTACTGTCGTCGCCCGACCGAAACCGGCTTTCGCGTCGAAGGAGACGTGCGTGGCGTGACAGACGACAGCGAGGACCCCAACGACGAGGCGCAGTACCACTTGGACGTGACGAGCGCGGATGTCGCGGACACGGTGTTGCTTCCCGGTGACCCGGATCGGGTCGAGAAGATCACGCAGTTCTGGGACACGGCCGAGGAGAAAGCGCGCCACCGCGAGTACCACACCGTCACGGGTGACTACGAAGAGACGCCGATCACGGTCACCTCGACGGGGATCGGGAGCCCGTCGGCGGCGATCGCGGTCGAGGAACTCGCTCGTGTGGGCGTCGACACGTTCCTGCGCGTAGGGTCGTGTGGCGCGATCCAGCCGGAGATGGACGTGGGTGATCTGGTGATCACGACCGGCGGCGTCCGTCAGGAGGGGACCAGCGCGGAGTACGTCCGCGAGGACTACCCCGCCGTCGCCGACTACGAGGTCGTCACCGCGCTCGTCGCGGCCGCCGAGCGACTGGGGTACAACTACCACACCGGTGTGACGATGTCTGCCGACTCCTTCTACGCCGGGCAGGGTCGCCCCGGCTACGACGGCTACGAGTCACCCGCCAACGAGACGCTCGTCGACGAACTCCAGGCGGCGAACGTCAAGAACATCGAGATGGAGGCCAGCGCGATCGCGACGCTGGCGGGGATCTTCGGTCTGCGCGCGGGGGCCGTCTGTACCGTCTACGCCAACCGCGAGACCGGGGAGTTCCAGACTGCGGGTGAGAACCGCGCCGCCGAGACTGCGAGTCTCGCCGTCCACCTCCTCGCGCGGATGGACGAAGTGAAACGTGAGGCCGGTGCCGACCGGTGGCACGCCGGGCTGTCGTTGGATCTGGACTGAACTGCGCTTCGCCCTTCCCGCTCGGCGAGTCGACTCACCCGCCTCCGCCACTGGCGGCAGCACTCGTCTCCTCCTCGTTGGAGAGGTCCGTCTCGGCGTCGATCGCGTCCCGAATCCCGTCACCCAAGGCGTTGAACCCGGTGACGACCAACACGACGAGCAGCCCCGGGATCACCGCGACGTGCCAGGAGGCGGTCGTGAGGAGCGGTTGTCCCACGTCGACGATCCGTCCCCACTCCGGCGTCGGCGGGGAGATTCCCAGCCCGAGGAACGACAGCCCCGCGATCCCGATGACGATCCCGCCGAAGTTCATCGACGCGTACACCATCACGTAGCCAGCGACGTACGGGAGCACGTGTTTCCGCATCGTCGTCTGCGGTCGTTGGCCGAAGCTGTCTGCGGCGGCGACCCAGTCTCGCTCGGCGACCTGGAGTGCGGGCCCACGGATCGCGCGCCACAACGACGGCCACCCGGTGAGCGCGAAGATCACCGCCAACAACACCCCGCCGTTGTACAGTTGGGCGATCCACGTCCCCGACAGCACCACCGACAACAGGATCACCACCAGCAACTGTGGCAACGCCTGTGTGGCGTCACTCACCAACACGACCACCAGGTCGACCACGCCGCCGTAGTAGGCGCTGACCATCGCCAACCCCACCGCGACGAGGGCGCTGATCGTGATCGCGAGTAAGCCGACGAACAACGACACCCGCGAGCCGGCGGCGACGGTCGTGAACAGGTCCTGTCCGGAGGGGAGCGTCCCGAACGGGTGGTAGCGCCCGAACGCGTCGTACGTCAGCGGTGGGACGTTCCGATCGGCCGTCCCCTGCGAGACCGACTCCAGGTTAGCCTGACCGACGCTGACGGTCACCACCTCGCCGGCGTCTGCGTCGTACGTCTCCACGTCGTAGCTGTAGGGGTCGTACACGTTCCGTTCCATCGTCGTCGGCCCGAGCGCGGGCGCGAACAACGCCAGCGTGAGGAACAGGGCGACGACCACCAACCCGAACTGCCCCCACCGGTGACGACCGAACCGACGGAACACGTCGTCACGCGGCGTCCACGCCCGCCGGCGGTAGTGGCGTCGGTAGAGCGTGTACCCGCGCCACAGCCACACCGCCCAGATCGCGGCGTAGAGGTACGCTACCGCGACCCGGAGCGCCCACGCCGCAGCCGGGGACAACCCGAGGAACGTCCCGCGCCACCCCTCGCCGGGCACCTGGACTCCTTGGTTGGGGATCGTCTCCCGACTGATCAGCGTCGGCACCCGGTCGGCGACGGCCACGATCGCGTCGACACTGACCAGACTCCCGAGGAAGCCGACGATCGCCCCGACCTCCGGGGCGAGCAGGATCGCCGCGCCGGCGACCCACCCGACGCCGGGCGCGAACCGGCCGTCGTGGTCTGGGCTCGTTCCGGGCGTCGACCGAGCGCCGACTGGGGGGGAGTCACCGCTCATCTCACCGCCCCTCGAAGCCGACGCGTGGGTCGATCACAGTGTACAACAGATCCTGGAGCACGTTGATCCCGACGGTGATGAGAATGAACACGAACATGAGTGACCCGGCCAGCGGGAGGTCCCCGGTCGTCATCGCCTCGTAGAACAGCGTCCCGATCCCGTTGATCCCGAACACCACCTCGACGAGCACGCTCCCGCCGACCAACAGGTACGCCTCGCTGGTCACGACGGGGATCAACGGGATAGCGGCGTTCCGGAGCACGTGTTTGAACACGATCCGGCGGTCGGAGACCCCGACGGCCTCGGCAGTCTCGATGTAGTCCTCGGTGATGATCTCGAGGACAGCCGTCCGGGAGAGTCGGAGCTCGTTCCCCATCGACGCGGAGCCGAGAACGAACGACGCCGGCAACACCTGTTTCGTCGCCGTCAGGAACCCCTCGGGGGTGTGGAGCGCAGAGAGGTCCGGCGCGCCGACCAGTTGTGTCTCGACGAGGAACGTCTGCCACCCGCCACCGGGGAGGAACTCGCTGGACAACGACAGCCCAGCCAGGAGGACGACCGCCAGCCAGAAGTTCGGTGTCGCCCGCCAGACGATTCCGCCGATCGAGGCGGCGTAGTCCCGGCGCGTGTTGGGGTTGAGCCCGGCGTAGATCCCCAGCGGAATCCCGAGAAAGATCGGGATCAGGACGGCCCACGCGCCCAGCCACAGCGTTCGCGGACCGAACGACGCCAACAACGCCACCGTGTCCTGACCGGGGTAGACGACCCACGACTGGCCCAGGTCGAACGTGACGAGGTTCAGCATGTACTCCGTGTACTGCTCCAACAACGGGTCGTTCAGCCCCAGCCGTTCGTTGATCCGGGCGAGCCGTTCGCGTGCCTCGGCGCTGTTGACCGGGCCGACGATGGCAGCCGCGGGGTTGAGCGGCCCCAGCCGGACGATCGCGAACGTGGCGGTCGTCCCCAGCCACACCACCGGGATCGACAGCGCGAGCCGTCGCAACAGGTACGTGAGTCGGTTCACAGCCTACAACGACACGTCGTCGTACAGTCGCTCGTGGAACCCGGTCGGGTGGACCGGTACGTCCACGTCGTCGTACCAGAACTGCTGGCCCCGCGGGTGGTAGTTCGTGAGGTAGATGGCGTCCTCCCAGATCGCCTCCTCCATCTCTACGAACGCCTCCCCGCGAGCCTCCGCTGCCGCCTCACCGGGGCCGAAGTTGTCCTGAACCCGTTCCCACGCCGCCGCCGCGCGCTCGGAGGCGTCGGAGGGGTCCTCGCGCCACCGCACCAAGTTCCCCTCGTACGGCCGTCCGAACTTCAACATGTCCGCCGGCGAGGGGTACTCCAGCCCGTTACCCAGTGTGTACATGTCGAGGTTGCCGTTGAGTGCCTCGTCGATGATCGTCCCGAACGGAGCCGTCTCGACGGTCAACTCCAGGTTGATCGCGGACGCCTTCGTCCGGATCAGGTCCGCGATCCGGGCGTACGCGTCCGGGTTCCGATCGTTGTAGACGGTCAGTGTCAGCTCGGCGGGGTCGTCGGCCGTGTACCCCGCGTCCTCCATCAGGCTGCGGGCTTCGTCGACCCGTGCCTCGCGGTAGCCGTACGGGAAGTTCTCCTCCGCGTGCTGGTCGTACGCCTCTTTCCCGCCGGGGTAGACGGACGGCGGTGCCTGGTGGTACGCCGGCTCGCCGACGCCTTTGAACCCCTGATCGACGAAGTTCTCCTGGTCGACGGCGTAGTTGAGCGCCCGCCGCACTGGTCGTTCGACCCGCGAACAGTCGAAGATGAAGTACGCCGTGTACGCCTCGTCCCATGTGGAGTAGTTGACCGTCTCCCCGTTCGACAACGGCCCGTAGGTGCCGACCTCCTGCCCCAGACTTCGGGTCTCGTCGATGGACACCTTCTCCGGATCGAACCGGGAGTTGGGGAGTTGGAACACGTCGACGTTCTGTTCGGCCGCCCGTCGATAGCGGGTGTCGGCGTTCTGGACCACCTGGAGTTGGATCCGATTCGGACCGGGTGGCTCGCCGTAGTAGTCGTCGGCGGCGGCGAGCGACACCTGCGTCCCGGTGTCGACGTTGTCGACCCGGTAGGGGCCGGTGCCGACCGGCGCTTGCGAGGAGAACTCCGCGTACTCCACCTCGCCCTCGTAGCCCGCGATGTCGCCGACGATCCCCTCCGGAATCGGGCTCAGCGAGCCGTACGCGAACCAGAACAGGGCGTCGAAGAACGGCGACTCCAGTGTCGCCTCCAGCGTGTAGTCGTCGACGGCCTCGACCCGGAGCGTGCCGGGGTCGTACACCGCCTGTTCCTCCCCGTCGACGGTCTCGGTCGCCGTCTCGTGGGCGATCTGGAACCCGCCCTCGAGGATCACCGGCGACTCCTGGCTGTTGTCGGAGGCCGCCAGCCGCTCCCACGAGTAGACGAAGTCCTGGGCCGTCAGCTCTGTCCCGTCGTGGAACGTCACACCCTCGCGGAGGCTGAACGTGTACGTCCGACCGTCCTCGGAGAGTTCGTACTCCGTCGCCAACTGTGGCTCCGGGGTCAACTGCGGGTTCTCTCCACGGGGCAGTGTCATCAGCCCCGAGAAGACGTGGTCCGAGACACGCTGGGAGCCGTCACCCTTGATCTGCACCGGATCGAAGTTCGACGCCTCCGGGATCGACAGGGAGAGCGTCCCGCTCGTCTCGGTACTCTCGCCACTACCGCTCGTCTCCGTCGCGGTCGGCGTTCCCTCGTCACCCCCACCCTCGGTCGCCGTGCTGTCAGTCTGTCCGCTACACCCGGCGAGGGCCGCCGTCGCTGCGACCCCCGTCGCCGTCAGAAACCCACGCCGCGTCCGCCCGGTCTGTGACTCGTCGGACACACTCGCCCGCTCGGTCTTCGCGCGTTTAACACGGCTGGAAGCGGCCAGAAGCGTCTCCGTGCGTGGATTTAGAACCTACCTCGGCCCGGATTGTTAAGCTCTGTGCCGAACTACCGAGTGATACATACCCACAGAGGATCGCCGCGCCGTCTCCTACGTAGCTCGGTGTCGGGTTCGGCGCGTCGTCACAGTCCGACGGCGTCTGCGACGTACGCGAAGGAGTCGTTGCGCTGGCGGGCGAGGTCGTAGTCGTACTCGTACTTCTGGGTAATGTCGATCTTGAGTTGTTCCTGCGACTCGTACTCGGACTCACAGAACACATCTACGAACTCGTCTTTGCCGACGTGAGTCGTATCGTTCGGCGGGTAGACCGCCATCTCGTTGGCCATCTCGTCTGGAACACCGGCCAGATACCACCCCTCGACTGCGTCGAAGGCGACGAGAATACTGAACGACGGTTCGATGTCGTACCGACGACGTTCGTGTCTCTCACGCTGGTCACAGTTCGAACAGTCGCCACGCTCGTCGGTGCCTCTGTCGAGGTCGGTGACGTAGTAGTGACTGTCGTGCTCACTGGCGAACAACGCGATCGTCTGATCGACCACGTCGTTCGGCTTCTCGGAGTACTTGAACACCTCCGCGTGTTCGTCCATCTTCGGTTCTAACACATCCTTGACAAATCTGTCGTCGTCTGGGCCTTCGACGAGGAACAGGGCGTGGCTCACGAGTCACTCCCCCAGCATGTTCTCGGTGTACAGGTCGACCATCCCGAGGTCGTTCTCGATGAACTTCTGTACGCGCTCGCTCTCTGCCGGGCGTTCGACCTGCGTGAATCCGTCGTCGTCGCGTGACACCAGTCGTACGTCTTCCGGTGGTGTGTGCCGCAGCACCTCGACGTTGTGTGTCGTAAGGAAGATCTGCTTGTCCGTGTTCTCTGCGGCGTCTTTCACCTTCAGCATCAGGTTCGCGATCAGAGAGGGGTGGATGTTGCGTCCCGGTTCCTCGATGAAGATCTTCTCGTAGTCGCTGAAGTAGAGGATGTAGATCAGTGCAAGCACATGGAGAGTTCCGTCTGAGAGCATCTCTGCAGGGATGTACTGATCCTGTCCGGGCTCGAACTCTTCGAGAATTTCCAGAAACAGCGACTGGTCGGGCATCGCCTCAACTTTTGTGTCGGAGAGGAACGACAGCACGTCCGAAGCAAGATTAAGGAACTTCTGTTTCTGTTTTTCGTCTTCGAAGAGCTTCTTGAGAACGAGCGCGAGGTTGGAGCCGTCTGGTTGAAGACTTGCCCTGCCAGCGAGTCTATTGTTGGTCGCGATTTTTCGAGGGTTGATGTCGAAAGTAACCCCGAGTTGTGGAGCTCTTGAGAGTATTGAGCCCAAATCGTCAAGAGACCCGTCTATATCATTAGAATTCACAGTTTCAATATTATCGTTTTTATAGAAGCTCCTTATTGCGTACTTTTTAACTGACGAACTTTCACCACTTTTATTCGAGTTAAAAAATTTATTAGTTTTTATAGAAAACGATTTTGTATTGAATTTCATACCAATACATATTGATCTGTTGTCTATTGCCTGCCTGTTTTCATTTGAAAATAGATCTAGGTAATCTGGATGCGGTTCTACATCTACTTCGATATAGAGGTTTTTGTTTTCGCTAATATTCTTATTACGTATGTATTCTACACCACCCTGCATTTGAACTGCGTCTTCGATTCCCTCACCACGTGCATCCCGCAAAAACTGAAACACCTCGAACAGATTCGACTTCCCGGCCGCGTTGCGCCCCACGAACACGTTCAGGTCCGAAAACTCCACGTCGACCTCTCGGATGCTCTTGAAGTTCTCGACGTGGAGACTCTCGATGTTCACACGTCACACTGACTCGCCACGGTACAAGAATCTTCAGTTGCAACGAGCCACCGACCCCCGTCTCAGAACTTCTCGTGAATGTCCTGTCGGAACAGATCCAACTCGGCCACTGTCCCCGGCGACTCCTGCCGCACACAGGTGTAGATCGACTCGGCGACATCCTCCGCAGACACGACCTCGTCCGAATCCAACCGCTCGGCGTTCGTCTCCCCGCGCGTGTCGCGGCCGAACGACGTGTCCACACCGGAGGGGTTGACCAACGACACCGCAACCCCTTCCGAGCCGGCACGGCCCGCGACAGAGTGCGCGAACCCGCGGAGCCACCACTTCGAGGCGGCGTACACCGGCGTCTTCGTGCTGGGGTACTTCCCGAGGTAGCTCCCGACGAAGACGAGACTCCCCTCAGTCGCCCGGAGTGCGGGGAGTGCCGCCCGCGCGGTGTAGAACGCGCCGTCGACGTTCGTCCCCGTCACCGTGTCGTACGTCTCCAGCGGCAGTTCCTCCAACGGGACGTTCCGGAGTTCGCCCACGCCGGCGTTGACGACGGCGGTGTCCACCCGGCCGTAACGCTCGACGGCCGTCTCGACGAGCGCCTGCACCGCGTCGGGGTCGGTCACGTCCGTCGGTACCGCGTGCGCCTCGACACCGTAGTCGGTCGCAATCTCGTCGGCGACAGTCGACAACGTCGCTGCCGTCCGGGCGGCGAGAACGACGGTGTAACCGGCAGCCGCGAGCCGGCGAGCCGTCGCGGCACCGATGCCGCGACTCGCGCCCGTGATCACCGCGACCGGCGCGTCAGTGTCCGTCTCGGTCGCGTCAGTGTCCGTCTGTTCGGTGTCGTCCGGGTCGGTGTGGTCGGTCACGTCCACACCTCGGCCGTCGGAGCAGTGACCGTTGTGATCCGTGCCGACGGCTCACGTCTCCGGCGAGTTCCGATCGGAGAACGTGATCGTGACCACGTCGCTACCCGTCGGTCGGCGTGTGAGCGTCAGATCCTCACCGAGTCGTCGGACCGCCAACGCGACGAACCACAGTCCCAGCCCACTGTCGTGTCGGAGCGGTTCCTCCCCCGCGACGAGAGGCTCTCGTTCGCGGGGCGGAGTCGGTAGGTCACCGTCTCGTCTGTCCGTGACGCGATCGGCCGAGGCAGCGGACGTACGCCGCCCGTCGGTCACAGACGAACGGGGAGAACAGTCGGCTGGAGGGTGTCGAGAGACGACCGTCGACACGACGGAGGGCCGAACGTCCTCGGGGACCACCGCGGACGTCAACTGGGGGGAGGGGATGGGGGAACGTTGACTGCGCCGTCTCCGGTGGTCGGGAGCCGATCCGTGAGGGGGGCACACCGGTGCCGGCTCCCGACCACCACGGCGCACTCGTATCCTGTCCCGACACCCACCTATCTGTGGAGGCTCGGTGAGCAGACACCGGCCGACTGGCCGAGTCTGGACTCGCAGACACCCCGGTGAGTCTGCATACGCAGACACCCGGCTGGGAGCTACCTCTGGACACACAGTAGTCGGCATTAACTGCCCCGAGTGTCAAACTGTGTAGTATGACACCTCGTTCGTCGGACGCCGGGCGTGTCTCTCCCCTCGGACCGGTACGTACGACCCCAGAACCAGTCGGTCTCGACCGTCGCCCCGACGGAGGGGGTCGCGTGTGACGACCGCGGACCGGACACCGGGCGGGACCGCCAACTCCCGGTCGTCGGAGGCGGGAGGTGAGGCTACCGCGTACACTGGCCCGGCAGTCGTGTTCCGCCACGACGGGCCCGACCCGACCGTCGTCGGCGTCAACGCCGCCCTCGCGGCCGTCGTCGACGGGGTCGACGACAGTCTCGGTGCGTTGCTCGACCGCGCCACGGATCACGACGGACACGCGCTCGCAGCGTCGGTGGTCGACCCCGAACGAGTCGGGACGGTCGTCCAGTTCGCCGACGGAGACCGGCAGTTCCTCCCCCGAGTCGTCCGCGAGACAGACGACGGCCTCTGTCACCTGTTGTTCGTCGAGCTGCCGACGGGTGTCGTCGGAGACACACCGGTCGGCGAGACACACACCGCCGGTGATTCGACAGACGAGATCGACGGCACGACCGACGAGGTGAGCGAGGGGAGTGGGGACGGAGACGAGGCGGGCGACGAGACGGGAGAAACCGAGTCCGAGCCGACGAGCGAGGAGGTGGCCGCACGTGACGACGAACCTGCTGGGGACGGAGATGTCGTAACACCGGGCGACGACTGCGACGAGGTAGACGACTCGGAGGCGGTGGCACACGTCGTGAGTCACGATCTCAGGAACCCGCTCGACGTGGCAGCCGCACACTTGGAGTTGGCACGCGACGAGCGGGACGGGGAACACCTCCGGCGGGTCGCGGAGGCACACGAGCGGATGGAGCAGATCATCAGAGACGTGTTGACACTGGCGCGCGGGGAACGCGCGATCTCTCCGAGCGAGGGTGTCGATCTGGGTGCCGTCGTGACGGACGCCTGGGAGAGCGTCGCCGCCGACGACGTGGAGCTGTCGGTGCGTGACGTGCCGACCGCGACGGCCGATCGGCCACGGGTCGAGCGACTCGTCGAGAACATCCTGCGGAACGCGGTCGACCACGCTGGGCCAGCGCCGACGATCCGTGCCGGCGGGCTCGCGGACGACGCCGGCTTCTACGTCGCCGACGACGGCGACGGTGTGTCGAGCGACGCCCGCGAGACGGTGTTCGAG
>P_A23_Liq_3_FmtDRAFT_1000044_pt1 | contig 25122 bp, 24 predicted proteins | sample PonA233FremontCA_FD_10237 | JGI IMG/M metagenome (IMG submission 10237)
GAAGTTAGCAATCCAATCGAGTGCCTGGATAACCACCGTTGAGACCCAGTTATGGCAGCTCCTTAGTGGGGAGGACTCCCCATCCAGTAGTCGGTCATTGGCTGCAATCGCCGGTGAATCTGCAAGCGAATTGAATGAAGTTGGTGTTGAGTCCGTCGACCAGTTAGCCAGCGCTGACCCAGAGCAGCTTGCAAACGCGCTTGAGATAAATGAATCCGCCGTCGCGGGGTGGGTGAACCGGGCTGGACACGCAAGCAGGAGTACAGAGCGCCCAGCATTCATCGAGACGCGAAATGGGAAGCGAATTCAAGCCCGATATGAGCAGATCGCTGAGATAGTGCAAACGGGCGTCTCCATCCCAACTATTTCGGTGGGATCAGTTCATTCAATAACCGACATCGGGGGCAGGCAATTGGCTCGGGTGACTGGGTGGCTCCAAGGAGATGTCTCCAGCATACTTAGCAGGGCATTTGAGAGGATACAATCATTCTCCCGTCGATTGCTATATCGTGTATCTATATGGATATACGGTCCAAGTGGTGCGGTTGAATCTATCGACGGGATCGGCCCCGAGCACAGCGACCGATTAGTTGAAGAAGGGATTACTGATGTTGCTGTGTTGAGTGCCTGTTCAGCCGAGCGGTTGAGCGAACGGATCAATGTATCTTCGAGCCAGACATATCGGTGGATTACGCAGGCGACAGCTGAAACACCTGATACTCGAGGCTTACACCAGCGACTTGTCGCCGGGGTCGTGAGAGTCGAATCAGTGTTCATCGCTATGAAAACAAAGAGCTCAGTTCAACTCGAAAGCAATCGGCTGCGTGAGGATCATTTCTCCTCACAGCCGCTATCCGAGAAAGAAGTGAACCAGTTGGCTGTAGTCGGCATAACTACCGTAAGCCAATTGGCTGCGATCAACCCTGACAGGCTGGGAGCAGGGGTTGGAATCGACGCGAAGACCGCAGAAGAATGGGTTGAGATGGCTCAAGTATATGAAATGCATCTGAATAATAATTCATAATATTTAGGATAATGAATTACACACAAGCACGGTCGTTTACATATGAGATATTTGCCCCGCGATTAGGTGGGCGACTTGGTGCAGCATTTGATTGGGGCATCATGGGGTTGATTGTGATCAATATCATTGCAGTCTTACTCGAGACTGTGGATCCAATTGCAGCTACATATGGGCGTGAGCTGTATTTAATCGAAATTATTTCGGTCAGCGTTTTTACAATCGAGTATCTCGCTCATGTATGGTCAATTATCGAGACAAGAAAGTATGATAATCCTATTTTGGGGCGCATCCGATTTACTTTCACTCCACTGATGATTATTGATCTCCTTGCCATCCTTCCGTTCTATCTAGCAAGTATCTTTGCTGTCGATACACGCTTTCTTCGGGCGATGCGGTTGGTACGTGTGATCCGGTTACTAAAGATTGCACGTTATTCTGAGTCAATCAGGTCATTTGCAACAGTCCTCCGGTCACAAAAAGAGAAACTGGTTGTCGCAGCGGCAATGAATCTTATTTTACTTGTGTTATCTTCGTCAATTATGTATCAACTCGAACATAATGCGCAACCTGAACTGTTCAGTTCAATTCCAGCGACGCTTTGGTGGGGAGCGATGACGCTGACAACCGTTGGTTATGGAGACATGTACCCAGTAACGCAAGGTGGGCAGGTAGCTGGCTCTCTCATTGCCGTGTTTGGGATTGGATTATTTGCTCTTCCAGCATCAATACTGGCTGCTGGGTTTATTGAGGACTCACAAGCAACAGATGACAATGTCTGCCCTCACTGTGGTGAGGAGTTATCCCAGAACGAATGAACTGAAACTGAATGTATGTCCATGTGTGTTCACACGACAAAGTCTGGTCTTACAACGGTATCAATGCTTACAACCGCAATCAGTGGTCTAGAGTGAGCTACACTTACATACTTAGCGGCTGACGCCGCTTCCGTGAACTGGGGCTTCCTATTTTTATTATGATATTTGCAGATACCTAATATACGTCACTTCATCAACACGGAGTGCCGGTCTGCAATCTCCAATCGTCTACAGAACGATACGAATTGTATCGGATCGCTCCTAGTCTCACTGTAAATGAACAGGAATTGTTCAAAGGCAGGATACACTAACCTTGTTCATGATTGGAATCTCAATTGTCTAGATGCGCAGTCCTGATGAGTAGACTGATTGAAAACGATTGTATGATATTACTCATTACATACGAATTCTGATACAATAGACATATGTCACACATGAACTCATATGATTCGTCCCCACACCTAAAATAGGGGAGCACAGGGGGATTGCATTTGTCATCTCTCAGTGATCCAAAATTGAGGACCGAGAACGCTTCAGTGCAGTCTCAGCCTCAACATTTACTTCTTTTACTCTTTCAGTCAAATTAAAAAGAAAAAGAAAGCTCACAGCTCAATTTTAGGAGAGTGTCAAAAGATGTTGTACTATTAATACTCAATCGATATAATATTCATTTCATTGGCTATCTCAAACGCTCCAAAATAATTGACGTATATACGAGCAGCTATCAGAATTATCGAGACAGTGAACATAGTTCATACTGTGTCAGGTGTTTACAGGCGGTCTAGGAGAATGCCCCGGGGCTTAACCCCGAGGCGATTCACCTGAAAAATATACTCATATGCTAAGTCCCAAAGTAAACGACCACGGGTCGGGTGACCCGTGGAACTCTCGCTGTTTCCTTTAGAATCAATCGATGAGAAATATGTTATAAATCATGTATAACCTTGTGAACACTTACAGCATCTTAAGCGAGTCTGAGTGGCATTTTCAATAGAACCTCATCGACAGAATGTGATCATCTCAATACTGACTATGAGCAGTCTATTTATTATTTCTCACGAGCAGGCAGATGAACAGCTTTCGTGATTTCATATTGAGGGATATCTAAATGAAGCAAGTTCATCATATGAACTAACATCAGGATATACGCTATAGTATGAATTAGATTCGGCGAAGATACTAGTACTCAGGGAATTTAGTATCGTCCGGTTGTTGAGGGCATCTCTGAATCATCTTAGATTCAATCACTTCACATGAATTGGTCTTAGATAACTCAGAGAACGGGATTGGTGCCTCTGATCACATAATTTTCCCATACCCTCTAATCAACCCAACACAATACGAATAGATAAATTCTGTTTATTTCTTCAGTAATCGATATACTATCAGAAAATAGATGATGCGTACTATCGGCAATATTGAGTTGTAACACTAAGCTGTATTGTGAATTGAACTATGCAAACAGCTGCTATCTATGCATAATTAACATTATTGTGATAATTACATGACCAACGGTAAGTGAGAACATCTACCCTGCGTAAAGTACCTCGGGGTCAGATATAAGCCTCGAAGCACTTTCGTTGTTTTATTTGTGGGTGTCAAGAAGTCATATTCACCGCGAGTTTAATGACCGCTAACAACGCTCCGCGACGCGTACTCGCTCAGCGGTGACTACCGCCGGCGAGCACGTCCGTGAGGGTCACTTTGACCACGTCCCCAAGTCGTTCCACAGGAAAGCGTTCCAGCTACTCCATCTCATCGTCGTCAACCATCCGTTTGTCAATGGGAACAAACGAACGGCACTCATGTCGGTCCGTAGCTTCTGCGCGTTGAACGGACTGGAGTTCGCGTACAACCGTCAGATTAAGGAGGTTCTGAAAACGTTGACCACGAACGAACGTCGAGAGAGGAATCGTTTTTCGTATCTCCGCGAACACACTGAGCCACTCGAACCGAAATATAAAACGACAATCGAGTTGTGGTTGACACAAATCATGGATGCCGAACGAATCTCGGACAACATTGGACCTGGGACATCCGAGAGCCAGAACCGCAACGAACCCAACGATTATGACTCAGACTCGCGTGATAGCAACTAGATATGTCTGCTGAGAGCGATGGAACAAGTCTGCCGGACGATCTGTCATCCGAGGAGGCTAGGCGATACCTGATTCGGCTCCTCAGGAAGCGGTATCTCGACGATTATAAAGAGATTTACAAAGAGCTCGCGTACAAATGACGGTCCGTCCGATTCGATAGACGAGTTTTTTCAACACGGCACTCCATCTCTCGCTGGTGACCGTGACGAACAGTTACCCTCTCTGATAGTGATTAGTTCGAATAGTTTCACCGATGGTGTCAAATGACGCGGGTTCAGCGGCTCCAATCACCGACATGCATAATCACGGCGGTAAAGACTTGCAATAGTCACTATGAGATCCAGGTTTTATTAATAGATTAGTCGCATCACAAGATCGTTCAGCCAGTTCTTCGATGAGACACTCTGTCGATTAACTCACGAGCAGATCCACTGCACTGTCTGGGTTGCCGCTACTGGAGGTGAAGTGTAAACTGTTCTGAGGCGCGACCAAGATTTTAGCTGCTAAAAGAATGATTCTCTACACCTTGTTTTCGTCGTCAACCGTCGATGTCATCGTATCCCTTTATATAGATCACTTCGCAGCAAATTTTTAAATAACTTATCTAAAGAGCCGTTCAAATTCTTGTAATCGCTTTACCGCGTCGGTATTTTTGGGTTGACACCGGGGTCGCGTCCTTGAGTTCGGGCCATAGCTGAAACACAGAAAAGATCTCTAACCGGTGAAATCAAGAGGAAACAGCCTGAGGCGGGATTTGAACCCGCACTCTCGTCCTTACCAAGGACTTACTTTGCCGAGGAGGTCTTCATCCTGAAAGCGGCTACTTTTGCGAAAAACGCACTTTGCGTGCTTCTTGTCCCTCTACTAGCAACGCTACTAAAAAATCGGGTGTTCGACCCCGTATACTGTCTGTGGACACCGAAAATCGACAAACAAGCTTGGTGAGCGTTACCGCACCCGCCACATCAGAATCATATGGGGTTCGAGTAGTTCAGATAAATGGCACATTTCATCGAGTCGGACAAACGTGACGAGAGAACTCAGTCCTGCCGTTGTACGATATACAAATTGACGAGCAATCCGAGGATGCCCAAGACGACACCACGGAGTTGCGGATTGGAGAACTCCCGCTTCTCCGAATCGGAATACACGTAGTACCCGACAGTCAGCCAAAATAGGAGCAGATACAGGCCGATGCAAACCAGCAGACCATTGCACGCGGTCAAGAGACTTATATCGTTCTCACCTCATCGATACGGGAACCATATCGAGAATATCCGTCAGGCAGTGAAAAATATCTGCCGGCGTATTTTCAATCACTTAGTCGTCATCAGCGGTGTACGCGCCGCCCCGACGCTTGATACGTGCGACGACGAGCCGCCCGTCGTCCTGTCGGAAGCTTACCGAGAGCCGAAACTCCCCGACGCGTATTTTCTTGTACGGGCTGTTCTGGAGCGGTTCGCCGTAGTCTGGCGGGTCGCGCCACGGCGAGGAGACGATTTCATCGAGCTTGTCGAGTATCCGGTCTTGCTCGGCGGGGGACAGTCCATCGAGGTCGTCTTCGGTCGTTGAGGAGAGTTCCCACGTCCACCCGTCGTCACTCATCGCTCGCGCCGAACCGCTCGCGGGCCTCCTCGGCGCTCGTCGTTCGTCCCTCGCGGATGTCTTCCTCGGTTTCGAGGAGCGCAACGAGTTCGTCGCGGTCGAACGTCGGGAACTCGACGGCGTCCCGAAGCGTGTACCGGATGAATTCGCTCCGACTGTTGAATCCGCGCCCTTGCCACGTATCGTCTATCTGTTCGAGGAACGACTCGGTGAGTTTGAAATTCACCGTGGCGATGTCGTTCCCATCGTCGTCGTTTGTGGCCGCTTCAGACATATAGATATAATACGCTGGTCTTACGAATAGCTGTTTCGGCGGAGGCTCACTCACCGCGTAACCGACGTGGATAGCCGCATCAAGGAGCAGTTCTATCACATTCCTGACCACGGTTCATCGTCCGTCCTGTGAGCGTTGATTAGCGAAGTCCGGGGTGTCGCTTGAGATACCTCGATATAGTCATCATCAAACCGCTTCGAGAACAGCAAATCCTCAACTACGCAGAAGCAATCGCCCACCGCAGATTCAACTCCTAGAGCTACAGCTTCCAAACCTCAGTCCCCGAACTCGTAGCCCTTCTATCACTACCAAGCACAGATCAAGAAAACATTCTCAACGCAGAATCATGAACCCGGAAGAAACACGTACACTGATCAAAAGCACAGAAAACCTGAACACCTCATTCCTCGGATACCGTGAAAGCCAGTTAGGAATCGAGGAAAACATCGAACTCACCGACAACTACAGACTAACCCACGTCCTTGACACAGGACCTACAGGGTACGGTAAAACCCCGATCAACGTCCTCGAAAACGCATTACTGCGTCGGGGTCACGAAAATAACACCGGAGTCGCGTCCTTGAGTTCGGGCCATAGCTGAAACACAGAAAAGATCTCTAACCGGTGAAATCAAGAGGAAACAGCCTGAGGCGGGATTTGAACCCGCGCTCTCGTCCTTACCAAGGACGCGCTTTACCGCTAAGCTACCCAGGCACATATATTGTTAGCGTAGATTTGGTTTTACACGTTTCGATTCGTCGTCTCTTGATTCCACTCTAATCTCACAATATGTCCAGGCTGTTAGAAACCAGATCAGATTTCTTGGTATTCATATAATTGAGACATAACCCAATTGATGGACTCAGACCGTTTAGATTAGAATTATTGATATATAGGGATTAGCCGGCAGATGAAATAATCAAAGATTGAAGATCAGGATCAGAGTCAGGATCGGGCAGGTGTAATAATGACAGGGTATAAATCGTGAATCAGGGGGCTTCGCCAGTCTCAATCGTAAAGTCGTCTTTCGGGTATGCAACACAGGTCAGTGTATATCCGTGTTCAAGTTCTGCATCATCAAGCATTTGCTGGTTATCATGTTCCACATAGTCCTCAGCGTTCCCACCAGAGGTAATTTGACCAGCACAAGAGACACATTGTCCCTGTCGGCAGGCGTAAGGTAGGTCCCAGCTTTCATCTTCGCCAGCTGTAAGAACCGTCTGATTACTCGCCACTTCAATTGTTGATCCCTGTTTTTCAAACTCAACTTCAAAGTACTCAGCCTCCTCATCAGGGATATCACCTGGAACTTGCTCGCTCTCATCNACTTCTGTGTCGGTCTCTTCAAGTTCGCCGCCTCCACCGGTGACCGATCCAGCGGGAATTGCCCCCCCACCAATTGACCGATTCATTGGCTCAGGGAATTCTGTCTCTGGGACAGTGCTTGCGCGCTTTTCAAGCACCTCCTGAGAAATGTCTGCGGTCGGTGTCCATCCGGTGCCGCGAGCGTAATGAAGCGACACCGCAAGGAGGGTAAGGGTCGCTCCAATACCCACTCCGAGGAAATTAATATCGACCATGCGACCGCGTATGAAGCCAGGAGTTAAGGAAATTGTGATTATTCGTCACGGCGGGCAACATCGTGACGACCAAATCCATATCGGAGACGATTCGCCACACGGCGTGAAAAACGTCCATCGGGATCACCTGTTGCCCCGGTCGCGCGACTCCCAAATCGCTCAGCTAGCGCTTGATAAATGAGTGGAACGGGTACTTCCTGTTCAAGTGCTTCTTGCACTGTCCATGTTCCCGTTGACCCACCAGCAATATAATCGGCAACATTACCGAGGTCAACACCCTCGGCGCGAAATGCCTCTTCACAGAGTTCAAGTAGCCATGATCGAATCACAGCGCCGTTGTTCCATGTGCGTGCAACAGCCGCAAGATCAAGATCATACCGCCCATTTGCAAGAAGCTCAAATCCCTCGCCATATGTCTGCATCAGCGCGTACTCAACACCATTGTGAACCATTTTTACATAGTGACCTGAACCAACAGGGCCCATTCTATCATGACCGTCAGGTCCGGTGGCGATAGCATCAAATACTGGTATCAACTCATCATATGCCCATTGTTGACCCCCAATCATTAATGAGAATCCAAGTTCAGCGCCTGCAGGACCACCGGAGGTCCCACAATCAAGATACGTTGCATCACTCGTCTCTGCACGTCGAATTGACGCCTCAAAATGTGAGTTTCCACCATCAACAATAATATCTGTTTCTGTCAATGATGGCTCCAATTGTGTGAGTGTTGCGTCGACAGCCTCACCGGCAGGAACCATTAGCCAGAGTCGTTTTGTCTCCCCAAGGGTGTCAAGCAGTGTATCAAGACTATCGGCTGGCGTGGCACCGATATCAGCAGCTGTTGCCACAGCTTCCGCATCAAGATCAAACGCAACAATATCGTGTCCTGCAGTGACTAATCTATCAACCACAATCTGTCCCATCCGCCCAAGTCCGACGACACCAAGTTGCATACTGTCGATTCGATTCCCGGATTAAGTAGTGGTTGTGATTATAGTTGTAGTTATATTCATGATTGTTGCTGTGATTCGGGGGATAAGCGATAGTATGAATTTATAGACGAACTGATACGATATAGAGCCCCGAGTTCCTCAGGGGTCAGAATCCAGCACTGAACGAGTGCACCTCTCTGAGGAGTTTTGACCTCCTCGCCTGAAGACGGAGGTATGCGCTATCGGTCTGTATCAGATAATGACCGTCGGTATTTTGATTCACGATGCATAACCAATTCAACATGGATGATCGGATTCACCAGCATGCGTCGGTGCTTGTCGACTGGAGTGCACGCATTACCGCTGGTGACAATGTTGTCGTCAACGTGGCTGAGGGTGCACACGATCTCGCGGTTGCCGTTGCTGACGTGCTCGGTGAGCGAGGTGCGAGTCTCGTGATGACATACAATTCAGCGGAGGTCTCCCGTGCATACCTTCGTGGACATGAGACAGACTTCGAGCCAGCACCAGCGCATGAACGCGCATTGTATGATGCTGCTGATAGTGTGTTAATCCTTGGTGGCGACCGCAATACGACCGCAACAGCCGATGTGAGTGGTGACACAAAACAAGCAGCCGCACAAGCAAACAAACAGATTCGAGAGGCGCGAATGTCAACCGACTGGGTCTCAACAGTACATCCAACACGGGCATTGGCTCAGCAAGCAGGAATGTCATATACACAATATCAAGACTTTGTCTATGACGCAATCCTTCGTGACTGGGAAACATTAGCTGAGGAGATGGAACGTCTCAAACGCTGTCTTGATGATGGCAGTGAACTGCGAGTTGTGAGTGATAATGGCGAGACTGATTTAACAATGTCAATCGAACATCGAACAGCAGTGAATTCAGCAGCATCCGTTGCATATGATTCACATAATCTTCCATCCGGAGAAGTNTTCACCGCACCTGTCGAGACAACTGTTTCGGGAACTGTTCAGTTTGATGTGCCGATGGTGATACGTGATACGCGGATCCGTGATGCAGAATTGACGTTTGAGGATGGGACTGTTGTTGATTATGATGCCACAGCAGGGGTGGAGACGCTTGCTCAGATTCTGAACACCGATCCGGGCGCCCGACGACTTGGTGAAGTCGGAATCGGGATGAATCGTGGAATCGATCAAATAACAAATAAAATATTATTTGATGAGAAGATGGGCGACACAGTCCATTTCGCGGTCGGGCGTGCATATGATGCCTGTCTTCCAGCAAATGAATCCGGAAATGAGTCAGCCGTTCATGTTGATTTGATTACTGACATTGGCTCTGGTGCACAGATTGAAATTGATGATGAAATTATCCAGCGGAACGGGCGATTCAAATGGGACCCTGAGTTTGACCCTTCGGGGGTATGATATCATGAGCATAGTATTGGATCCTCAAGCCATAATACATTTCTATAGACAAAATATGATGAGTGTCCCGAGACTCGACCCCAAGAGATTTGACAATTAACCCGACATAAACCGTCTATCGTATTGTCCTACTTCAGGTCACATCCAACCCCAGGGCAGTCGTCTTATACTGCTTGTATATTGATTAATCCACAAATTGGACACCAGTGAATTCGAATCGTGCGCCGCCCTGCTCGGTATCATTGGTCACATCAATCTCCCATCCATGGGCGTCAGCGACTTGCTTGACGATCCGCAAACCAAACCCGGTGCCGTTCTCAGCAGTCGAGTATCCCGCGTTGAATATCTTTTCGCGAGCAGATTTAGGGACTCCAGGACCCGTATCCGATACATAGAAGCCATCACTCATGATCCCGGCAGAGACTATTACTTGATCACCGCCATGTTCAACAGCATTTCGATAGAGGTTTTCAAGTAGTTGCTTGAGCCGACTCTTATCAGCTTTAATATATAAGTCCGAATGTGAGCGTTGATCCGCAATAGTGAGTGTTGCTGTTGTCGTTTCTACAGTCTCCCAACATTCCTCAATCATTGTATCGAATCTGATAGGTTCGATATCATCCACCCGATCGCCATCTCGCGCCAGCGTCAGTAGATCTTCAATTAGTCTCTGACATCGCTCGATTGCGTGCCTCGCCTTGATAATATGATTGCCGTTAGCGTCACCGTCAGTATAATTATCACCAACATCCTGGGTTTGAGTCATTGCCAATTCAAGATGACCCTCAGCTACAGCAAGTGGATTGCGTAGGTCATGAGAGACGATGCCAGTAAACTCCGCTAAACGCTCATTTTGTGCTTCCAGCTCCTGTTTGTATTCTTGCAATTCGGTCCTGCGTTGCTTTCGAGCTGAGATATCCTCAAAACTTGAAAAAACCGACTGAACAGTCCCGTCAGCATCGGTGACAACACGATTGTGCCACTCGCAAGTCAGGGTTTCACCAGCTTTTGTGACGTTACTGTTAATGATGTGGCTTCCACCATCAGCACTAAGAAAGCTGTCAACAGCGTTCCCCACTCGCTCAAGATCGGTGTCAGCGACAATGAGTTCCCACGATTCCCCACGTAATTCTGATTCGCTGTACCCGAGAATCTCCTCAGCTTGCCTATTCACGCGTTTAAATTGGCACTTGTCATCCCATTGGACAGCCCCCAGCGGTGATTCTTCAAAAAAGAGCGATAATTCCTTTGCCCGTCGTCGAGCGGTCTGCTCACGGTCGAGGCGATCAAGCGCTGCTACAAGNGCCCCTGCAAGCAGTTCGCCGACAGCAAGATCTTGATCATCGAATGATGCTTTCTGTGTGGACCCAGCAATCAAGATGCCGTGTTCAGCGAGGGGAAAGTAAACATGCCCTCTGAGATTAGTCGTTGGATTATGAGCGTTTGGGTGCTGACGCGCGTCTTCAATAATATCTGGTTCTCCACGTTGATAGGCACGCCCAGCAATACTTTCGCTTACAGAAAGAGTGGGGACCTCATCAAGGAGTGACATGAGCTCGTCGGTCTGCGCTACAGGCACTAGCTGTGTATCCCCCGTTTCAGATACAGATAGATGAAGCGCATTTGCCTGAAAGTCTAAAACATCCCGGGCAGCGGTAACACCGATATCGACCACCTCCTGTTGGGTCTCTGCTGTGAGGAGGTCCTTTGAGACTCGGTTGAGCTCGGTAAGCTGCTGTTCACGCTGATGACTGTCAGTCACATCGTGGATAGCACCTCTAAGTATAGTGATATCAGTCTCAGTCTCATCCTCAGTCTTCCCCTCGCTCATGCTGTGGCTAGGATGAGGGCTAATTTGGCTCGGTATTGCTGGCGTAAGTGTCACATCTACGATGCGGTCAGTGTTGTCCAGCGCTTGAAGACGCCAACTCCCTTGTGTCTGCTCGCCTGTATCGGCTGCCCGGTTGACAGCCTGCCGTACCTCTGGTTGATCGTCTGGATGATAGAGTTTGATGGCTTCTTTTAGCGAGAGTGTGGCGTCGTCAGCCAATCCGACGAGTCGTCGACAGCCATCGGTCATTAAGACTTCACCGGTGTCAACGTTGATTTCGAATCCGCCGGTATCTCCAGCAAACTCTGTCAGACGCATCAACTCGTCTGTTCGCTCGGCTCGATGCCTCTGATGCTGTGTTTGGACAGCATTCTGAATCCGATTAGTCAGCAATTCGTATTGCTCAGTTCCAGGTTGTTTCTGGAGATAATCGGTCACTCCTGCGGAGATAGCATCACTTGCGATTTCCTCACTTCCTTTGCCGGTGAAGAGAATAAATGGGAGGTTAGGATATTCCTCCCGAACAGTCTGTAAAAAGTCGATCCCATCCATCTCAGGCATATCGTAGTCAGAAACGACACAATCAGGTGGTTGAGAGGATTCAATTATTCGCTCCAGCCCCTCTGTTGCACTGATTGCTGTTTCAACAGAGAACCGGTTATCCTCGCGTTCGAGAAATCTTCCTGTCAAGTCTGTGACCGAGGGGTCATCATCGACATGAAGAACCAGAATCTGTTGTTGAGATTCAGAGCGCATGGGAGATAATCGCATGACTGTAATGTATTAGCATTAATCGAGAGTGAAAAGTTGTCGGGAGAGGGTCAAAGTCACAACCATACCTCGCCCACTTCATGGAGAGGATAAATCAGCATAAACCAATCGAGTACCTGATAATTACAGTTGTTTGAAACTAATTATTCTTTGCTCGATCTTAATCCCCGATATATCACAGATTCTCACAGTGATATAGTCTCACCGAGCCATCATCGACAATGGTAGTATCTGTTCAGACAAGCATCACTCTAATTGAATCGGTGAACAGACGACCCCTCACAGTCTCACAGATGTGTTCGTCGATACCGTATTTTCATGTCCAGAGAGAGCACGCTAGAGTCTTGACCGTCCAGCCAGGATATATTTTTATGTCGACGATTCAGTCTGTTGATCCCCCCGCTGAGGCAGCTGCGGTTGCAGAACAATATTATCGGCGCTCCCGCGCACTGACGTATCTTGTTGGTATCATTGTCGTTGGATCTATTACTCTGAGCTTCTTTCTACTCCCATTTTTGCAATGGCTCTTATCTGCAATTATCATTTTTCTCGGCTTTCGGTTCCCGCTGTTTGTCACAGGCGGTCAAACCAAACTTACAACAGACAAACCCCCTGAAACAGTACGCGCAGAGTTTGAAAGTTCAACACCACCAGTCCTGCCATTCTACTGGGGGCTAGCTAATCAGATTGAGTCGACGGATAGTGGTGGTCGATATGTGATCAAGTATTTGCGAGGGCTGCGGTCACTGGAGATGGCTGTTGAATGTCAGCCAACATCGGACGATGCCGCCGATTTTCGATTGGTGGTTACTGCAGGCGATTCGCCATGGGGTAGTTATCAAATCACTATAACCGAGACCGACGAATCTGACAGTTCGACACGGACTACTATCGACATTGATGTGGAGGCAGATCGTCGATTTGGGCTGCGCCGTCTACCACAACAACTGATGTCAAATAGCTATCGACCAACTGCAATTGAAGCGCAAGGATACGACGTCGTTGCCTTCGAATCAGGTATATCAGTACGCTGGTGATACCGCTCCCTGTGTTGACTTTTTCGCTCGTCATTCATCCCATGAGGATAGTATCGAAGATTGCCACGCTCTCGTGGGAGGCTTCTCGTTCGATAATAGTGACAATAGCACTGTTCGGATATATGGGTAGCATATCCTGGAGGGTATCCATCCATACTCTGCGGGTTCTGATCTCTACAGATTAACAGGCAGAGTGCCTCGGGGCTTGACCCCGAGGTACTTCACAAGACGGTGCGAATCAGATTATCAAGTCTGGTTCTTCACTCGCTTGTCTCTTGAGGGGGAAGGTACTGTGAGAATAATCGAATCTGAATGAAGATTCAAATAATATGATCTGTAATTTGCGTTATCTAATGATTGGGCAAGATATGAAGCGTGAGTCACCCAATAAACTCAGGAACTACTAGGATAATGCCACCAAGGATAATTACCAGCGCGGTGTAAAATATGTATTTTCTAATCAGTTCTTCTTTTGATTTATCATCTTCGCTCATGCATATAACTGATAATACGTAATAAAAAGATCTCGGCACGATTTGCTGTCTTAGAATTTCTATAACGCAATAGATACTAATCAAATCGGTCTATCGACCATATCGAATAAGCCGATATTGGGATTCACTCAGTGGTATCTTGATCAAGATTACGCGCGATACTATGAAGTGACGCATTCGGACGAGATGGAACAGAGTACACAACACGGTCACCCGGCGACCGCAAGCCATAGCAGAATCCTGCATCAAGCACATCGACTTCAACTGCATCACCAATCTGGAGATCATGCTTCTCACACCACCCCTCAAGCAGATTTTCTCCCTCACCGGGCGCCTGAGCGACTCGCGAGTTCTTAAACGCACCGCGAATTACCTGCTCATCGGCAGCGGTGATACTAATACGAGCGTGCGTCTGTTGCTCATCAAGCAGAAGCCGTATGACCTCATCCTCTGTGAGCGTGATCTCAGTTGGGAGTTGCAAACACGGACGTCGGATTCGCCCACTCCGAATAAGCGATGCTCGATATGACTGGACCTGGTCATGATCACTTGGAAGACGACCCGCCACAGTAACTACTCGGCGTCAGCTATATCATCGTCATTATTTTCCTCACTTCCTGCGTCGGTGTCAGTCGCTTCATCTGCATCCACATCCGAATCTCCATCATCATCTGCATCCTCGGGCTCTTCCTCACCGAGTAATACAGCGATCGGTGTCTCCCCAACAACAGCTGCATTGACTTGTGCTGTCTCATCAGAGACTTGACGACCGCGTACAGTGATGCGTTTCCGCTCGCCATCACGGGTTGGTTCATATCCGACGCCACCCTCAAGAAGCAGTTCTTTGAGATCAGATCCGGACACATCCTCACGCATTGGACGACCGGCATCATCTGAGCCACCAGTCAATTCAAGTGTTGCTCCATCAAGTCCAACTGCGTTCCCATCGACCTCATTGCCAAGATTGCGACCGAGGAACCGATTTGCATCTTGTTCGTCGACCTCGAACTGTCGAGTATGACCTGTCTCATCCGAGACGACGACTTTGAATTCAGCCATATTCGTGACCAAGCGACCAGTAATAAAAAGAACGTCGAAAGGGCTGCATGCGGTCTTGAACAGTGATTAACCTGAACCTGTATTGACATCCTCCTCGGTGTGAACGCGGAGGAATCCTGAGCGCGAGTGTGAGCGTGAATGGTTGAGATTGTAGGGTTGCAGTCCCACCAAGCATTCAGACGGTGAGAATCCATCGGGATGCTCATGATCTTATATGAAGATATCACAAGAATTGATACAACCGATTGAATCGACTCACATTACTGTCCAATTACATCAAAACACGGTAAGAGCCGGTGAAACTGCCTCAAGGGAATCCCCCCATGCTACTCGTCCTCGTCTTGTATCGAGTATAACAAACCGTTCTGTAAATTAATTATTCATCGTATTATCAACCACTACTGCGTGGTCAACTCTCGATTGGAATTTCTTTCCCAGCTGTTAACTCATCTTCAATCGGGAGTGTGATCTCGAGTACGCCGTTGCGGTATGACGCTTCAATACTATCATCGATGACGTCCTTCGGCATTCGGAACGTTCGGTGTGTCTGCTGCTTACGACCACGTTCATCATCAACGTGTTCAGCAGAGACATTCAGACGACCATCATACCATCGCAATGAAATCTCCTCGGGTTCATACCCGGGAAGATCGATACTGAGGACAAATCGGTCGTCCTCTTCATACAGTTCATAGCTACTTTCAGTTCCATTGGCGCGATTCGTCTGAGAACCGAAAAGTCGATTTGGCAGATCAAGACCACTTGTCCATGTTGTTGGCATGTTTTGGACCATTGATCTCACCTCCAAGTGCACTTATTTATATGACATTGAGAAATAAAAATATTGCTCGATATAATGCGACACTATAGCATTAATTACAAGATTATACATATATTAATGTACTATCTTTCGGTCTAATTAGATTATATATTACTTTACATCTAGCTTAGGTGATGATCAGGGCGTATGATATGACAGCAGTGTTCAGGCGGTTTTTATTCTTTCATAGCGTCACAGGAATATGGATAAACGTGAGTCATTTCTCCGTGGTGATCGTCATGAGGATGTTGTCTTATTTCTCGCCGATGGCACGCTTGATGCAGACACTCTTTCTCGTCTGACCAACCCAGTCGATAACGGAGATATACTCATAATCAATGGTGAGGACGGGCGACAAGCGTTTGAAGCAGCGACCGGAATCGAAGCGATGTCATTCGCACAGACGGCAATGGAAACACGCGGTCATATTACTCGTAAGCTGACGGGTGGTGAGTGTCCAAAGCGAACCGTGGACGCTGATACGCACGAGACTGAATTCATATTTGCGTTCTCAGAACCACAGAACGATGCTGTTGGTGGGCTTTATGCGCGTGGTGACGTTGTGCATGCGTACGCTCATTGTACGTGTGGCTGCAATTATGCTGATAAATGGGTTATTGGGTCAGAAACTGAAACCGGTGTTCAACCCGGTGAAGACGTTTCAGTTGAGAGTTTAACCGAAGACAACTAACGCTGTTATACAGATAGTCAGTATGTCATATACTCAACACCGGATTGTATCAGATGATCGTATATCTATGTATATGTGTANATGTGTATATATATNTTTTAGACAGTGATACGAACAGGACAACAGAGAAGCTGAAAGTCGGTTTTAGCTTGAGTTGGGGTCAGTCTCAAGCGATGCAGCGACTTCCTCGAACGCTTGCAAAATAATATGCTTCGCTGGTGACCCTTCTGTTGTCCAATGATGTGCATAATCAAGCATATCATCATAAATATCTGGCTTACACCCTGCTGCACGGGGATGACCCCCACCGTTGAGTCGTCCAGCAACTTCATGTGCACGTTCAAACGTCTCGGATCCACGAATGCTCGCGCTGCCAGCAGGTTTCACCACAACAGCTGCATCAGCACCCTGTGAGCGCAATGTTTCCGCAACCTCGTTCTGTGAACAGCGACCGTAGGTGATTCCAACTGTCCACGGACCAACAGTCGTAAGTTCTGCACGATCAACGGCAGCATCAATGAGTGCATTTTTTTCAACGCGACGGAGTTCAAGATATCTTGATGCGAGGGTTGGAAGATCAGCACCGTATGTTCCGACAACCGTTGCATACTCCTCCGGAGGAGCCCAATAGGCATAATCAGCGAGGTCATCACTTCGGGCATCTTCTTTTATCCACAGATCATGATCCCGGGTGACAGTTGCCAGTTCACTCCATTGCGATTCGAACTCATATGGAAGTGACCGAAGGGCAACATCAGTTGAGCATTCTTCATCGGATGCACCAATCACCAACTCGACACCACAGTCACGAACCGCATCGGCTGTAGAAGAATCCCATTGATGATGATCATACCATGCAACCGTTTCAGCACGGTCAGCAACCGCAGTAAGTTCTGTTTCGATCCAATTGAACTCATCAGGGCAAAGATCACAGATATAGACATCAACGCCAACTGGCGCTTCCATTGCAACAGTTGATAGTGCATCATCAATTGAGTATGGACTCGCTGTAATGAGTGCAACAGCCGATTCAGGAGATGAAGTGGATACTATATCTTCGTCTTCATCCTTATTGTTATGTTCATTCTCAACTTCTACCTCCGTCTCTGTTTCTTGTGATATTTTTGTGAATTCAGAAGAAGGGTCGTCGGTAGATGCGTCTGTTGTCTCATCGGTGGTATGTGTGGAATCAGTCCCACGTTCCCACCGAGTGACACGATTTGCAACGACTGGTTCAAACGCATCCCACGCAATCGTCGCATCATACATCTCACGAAGTAATGCAACGCAGCCAAGTCCATCAGCATCAGCGTCTGCAATAACGACTACATCCGCATTTGCGACTGCCTCGTGTGTGTCTTCATCGTCATCATCGACCGAATCCGGATAAAAAAATCCAGCCCCTGGGAGTCGAGATTTCCGCGAAAGTGAGAGATGTGCGCTATTAATGAGTTTGTCGTCCATAATTATTGAATCAACAACTACACTATGTGATTGATACTCAAGACAGTAACTGTCTTGATGTCAGTATTGTTGAGCGATACGGACGATTCAGTGGATAGATAAATCAATTGCTCGAATCTGGAGCGGGAAAGATATTGAAACGCACTTCGTATCACCTACCCAGTTCACTATCAACAAGCGTGTACGTTCGCTACCGATATACGCGCCGTGGCGATAGATGGAGTATTTACCGAAGGATTCTCGGCACTCATTCCTGAGGGAAAGTCACATTCGCTCTGGAGTTCCACTCAATCGTTCATCAGTCTCATCAGCAGCGAGTTGACGAACAGTCAATACAGGGAGTGGGGCCGTTCGGACGAGTTTTTCTGCAACAGATCCAATGAGAAATCGATTTTCACCATGTCGACCACGAGTACCCATTGCGATGACATCAGCATCGATATCACGTGCGTATGCTTCGATTTTATCTGATGGATTTCCATGTTTAATTGCTGTGATAACCTCGTGATTGGCTCGTCCTGCCACGGTATTGACCGCTTTTTCTCCATGTTCATAAAGCGTCATTTGATCATTATCCGAGTCGCTCAGTGGTTTATTGCTATCAGTGTTATTCTCATCAACGACATATAAACAGTGAACCGTTGCATCAAACCGCGAAGCAATATCTAACCCAGTATCAACCGCTCGACGAACGCTTTCAGAGCCGTCGGTAGCGATGACGATCGTCTCAAACATAGATAGATATATCATATTAATTCGTATAAATCCAGTCAACTTTGTGTGGAGATAATGTTCAAGCGATTACAATGAGATTGAGCAAACAGAATGTGAATTGCCAACAGCAGATGGAAAAGCCCGATACTGTATCGAAATGTGGACACGAATCACAGACAGATATGTGAGGATTTTTGCTCTCGGGCGGGAGAAATGCCAGCATGACCGAGAATCGACTGCTGTCTGTAGACCTCATTCTCGCTCCTATCGACGCTAGCGAGGAGTCTCTTGACGCCGTCGAGTATGCAAGCGTCATTGCCGCGAAGTACGATGCATCCGTCCATGTTGTCCACGTGCTTGATGAGGATATCGTGCAGGCAATCGAAACTGGAACTGTCGATAAGTCAGCAGTCGCGACTGATGGACAGACAATTACTGAATCTGCAGAGACAATCGCAGCCAAATACGATATTTCCGCTTCAACATCTGTTGTCTATGGATTCTCGACTCAAATAAAGACAACACATCCTGGTCGGGTCGTCCTCGACACAGCAGAAGATCTAAACGCAGATTTCCTTGTGGTCCCGCGAAAGCCACTCTCTGGTGATCCCGGTGAAGTACTCTCAAGAGCAGCAGAATACGTATTGTTATATGCAAGTCAACCTGTGCTCTCGGTGTGACCCCAGATCTTGACCGTGACCATCATAGTAACAATCATTTATTGAAAATAAGCTGCTAATCATGATGCTACCAAAAAGAAGAGTCCTGAGTTAATATGTCTCAGCGTTATCAAGATTGATTCCCATCTGCAGTTCAAAACTTTCTGAATCGCTCACTTCGAATCCAACCTTCTCATATAAGCCAACCGCAGCGTTATTCCATCGCTCTACGGTAAGCCACACTTGCGTGATGTCTGAGGTGATTCCATGACCAAGCAATGCTTCAATAAGATGCGTACCAATGCCCGCTTGTTGATATACCTGAAGGACGAAAATCGCCAACTCATATGATTCGTCATCAGGCACAAGTGTCGCGTGACCAGCAACAGCCAAACCATCCCATGCAATAACATTCAGACATTCAGATGAAAGGATGTTATCCAGCCATTTCCGAATTCGTTCTTCACGACCTGGTGGAATACCCTGTGCCCGGTCTTTCGAGTCGAAGCCACGATACATTTCAACGAGTGCTTCATATTCGTCTTCACTTCCATCATAGACTCGTATCTCAATATCACGACCGGCACGGTCAGTGAATGTACGTGGAGGAAGTGGGAATGGTCCAGCAGAGTCATCCGGACACGTATGATCAGGGCTCATCTGATGAGTGAAACGGTTATCCGCGAGTTCAATAAAATGAATTCAGCAAGGCTTCCGATCTGAATCTTTCCCATGGGACTTCTTTTGCCGCCCCCAATAACGAGTTTATCGAAATCCTCTGATTCAGCCAACTCAACCAATTGACTACCAGGGTCACCATCAAGATGTTGAACTGTTACATCAATCTCTGAGGACTCAATAATCTCATCAACATCTGATCTGGTTCCTGCTACAGACCGATCGGAATCACGAGTGACGATGCCGACTGTTACATCATCGCCAGCCTCTTTGGCTCGTTTGACCGTTTGCTCAAGCGCGTGAAGGGAAGTATCGGTCCCGTCCACACCAAGAAGAATCTTCATATCGCGGGTGTCGTTGCCAGGATAGAAAAGTCGTCGGGTGATACCCGTATCGTATCTGATTTAATATGTGGTTATTAACATGAACGCACGCAATAGACAACCGCAGAGTATGCTGCATTACTACAACGGTATTGCCAATATCGATATAAGTATAGTTTATATAGTTGCTGAGTGAGCGATCAAGCAGTTTTTTTTATGCCGACAGAACGATTTTTCCAGTGTCGGCGACTGACCTGGGTATGAACAGTGCTGACGAGAACGACAGTGAAATAGAGGAAGATAATGTCACCCAAGATGAGAACCATGACCGCGGTCATCACGAAGAACAGATGACCGAACAGGATGTCACAACACAGGCTAATCCGACAGATAATGAATCGGATGACCACAATAGCGCCACTACTGTCTCGAACACGCCCAGCGACACTCAAGCGGATATGACAGAGACACAGACGGTACCATCGACTGAAGCGGACGATGAAATGAATGCTAGTGGGCAGTCATCACCACCTGATGTAGCGAAGTATGCACGATTCAAGAAGGTCGATGGAGCACAGTATGACCGGGTTAATAATTTTCTCCGAGATCGAACATATATCACTGCTCGGGAGTGGGCTATTGCCCGACTTTGCTCTGACTTCCGGACAGAGACCGGCGTCGAGATGACAAAGATTGGAACAAACCTACCACAATTAGTTCCCTTCATGACAGACACATATACACCACAAGCGGTCAATCAGGCACGATCATCATTTGAGGAAAAGGTCACAAAAGCCGGTGCAACATTTCTTTATGGAGCGATGTCCGGGTTCTTCACCGCTGATGAGCTTGATAAACTGATGTATGAGGTCACAGAGACGGCTAAATTCTTACTTGAGGTTGAAGGGGTTGACCTTTCAGTTGCTGATGAATTAGAAGCCGAAGACCGAATCTCAACTGTGATGCGAGAAGTACGTGAAGCAAGCGATGACCTTCGGACGACCGAAAATGTCGATGCTGACACTGATGCTGATACTAGCACTGAGAGCGGGTCTCATACTGATTAATGCAAGTCTTTACCGCCGTGATTATTCGTGTCGGTGATAGGAACCGCTGAACCCGCGTCATTCGACACCGTCGGTGAAACTATTCGAACTAATCACTATCAATCTAAAGAATCAGAGAATATAGAATCAACAGGAGAAATATGAATCTGCATTGAACTCGGTCTGTGGTTCGTTTCGATGTATCCAAGTTTCGACCGAGTGTCAATTTCAAATGATATCTATTCGCTAGTAGTCACGTTCATACCGACTGTTGATCCAAACGACTCGCCATCATATACCACTGTCCCACGAACCATTGTCAATTCTGGGAAGATCCCGTTCATTCCATCAAAGGGTGTCCATGTGCATTTTGAGTGAAGTATATTACCTTTGATTGTTTGAGTAGCAGTCGGATCGATAAGGATAAGATCAGCATCATAGCCAACAGCGATATGACCCTTATTATTGAGCCCAAATCGGGATGCTGGATTACGGGCGGTGACGTCACGAATACGTTCATAACTAATCTCATCTCGACGGGCGCGTTCGAATAATAACGGAAGCATTGTCTCAACGCCAGGTACTCCACTTGGTGCATCCCACAGCGAGGCTGCTTTTTCATCATAGGTGTGTGGTGCATGATCGGTTGCTATCATGTCTATATCGCCAGCAATGAGTCGGTCCCAAAGCTCTTTTCGACGTGCTTCACTCCGAAGTGGCGGGTTCATACGCCCATATGTTCCAAGTTTGGCTGCATTATCACGAGACAAAAAGAGATGATGTGGTGTTACCTCACATGTAACATTACTTGCTGTTGCCGCATCAACACCTGCTGGGGTGCTTGTATGTGCAATATGGATATCGGCACCAACCTCTGTTGCGATTTCAATGGCTCGCTCAATCGCCTTGATTTCAGCTGTTGCTGAGCGATACTGACTCCAAATGTCAACAGCAGCGTCAGTCCCAGTTCCACCTGACTCATGACCATATATATCTGTATTAAATTGTGCTGCATCTTCAGCATGGATCGTCACCGGAATCTCAGTCTTGGCTGCCCTAATGAGCGCCTGCCGAAAGAGAGTCTCATCAATCCCCATCTTTCCGGTTGAGTCGGCAAGAAAAACCTCGCCAAGCGCGAATAATGGGCATTCAAAGAGAGTGTCTGGGTTCCAATCAGGGGTAACACCACCGTTAATGCCATAATCCACGACTGAATCCGCCGCCAGCGCCGCCTTCGATGTGTATGCAGTCTTTGTCGTTGTCGGGGGATTAGTATTTGGCTGATCAACAACAGTCGTCACACCACCGGCTGCAGCGCTTTGAGATCCCGTCTTCCACGTTTCTTTATGTTCTCCACCGGGTTCACGAAAGTGTACATGAACATCAATTGCTCCTGGAAAAAGGAGCATACCGCGTGCATCAAACACGGTCTCATCTGATGTAGGCGAGATCGAATCCGAGACAGCTGTGATCGTCTCATCAGTAACTCGAACATCGCGGATGCGACCATCTGGAAGTCGTGCTGATTTGAATACGCTTGGCATAATTATCTCTCCCAACGAGAATAGGTATAGCTAACCCTCGCAATTCCTGGTATCATACTTGGAGAATAGAATGCTCTCCTTTCGTCAGTTATGTTTTGAGTATAACGGAACGTAACTGATATGTTTGATTTCAATTCTAACTTTGATGTGTCGAAACCGTCGAAACTCTTGGTATTAGTGAACCACTCTACCTACTCATTTGGCTGCGGATCGCTTCGTGAGGACGAGAGAATAGCTTATAGGAATTAATTGTAGTGGTGTGGGGTAACTGAAACTGAATCAAACAAATTTGATATCGGCACGTGAGCAGACCTCTCCGAAAAGCCACTCAGCGTGATCAAGTGCGTATTCATGGTGATTTGGTTCAATCGCACCGATTGCATCCTCAATGAGCACCGGACGATAATCTCGAAGTCCAGCACTGCCAGCAGTGTGAAGCACACAGACATTCGCGAGCGTCCCACAGAAGATGAGATCATCAATACCATGTGCACGAAGCCACCCATCAAGTTCGGTATTATAAAATGCATCGTAGGTATGTTTGATGACAACGTGATCCTGTGAGCGAACCTCAAGTCCATCAACAAGCGCCGTTTCCGAGTCTCCTTCGCGGACGTGCTCACCCCAGCGTTCAAACTCATCATAATAGTGCGCATCATCAAATTGACCTGACGGATGCACGTCGCGCGTATACACAACACGAGCACCTGCATCCTGTGCATCTGTGACAAGAGTACGAACGTCATCAACAACGGCCTCACTGCCTGGAGCATACATGTTCCCAGAGGGATCACAAAAGCCTATTTGCATATCAACAACAACGATGGCGGTCGTATCTGTATCAAATGAATAGTCAGCCATATTTGATATTATGATGCGAGCACAAAGGTACTTTTGCGCGTAGACCTGCTGATAAAATACATATTATCATGTCGCGGCGAATCTCACGTGCCTCTATAGCACTCAGTCTCCTCATTGTCCTCGCAGGGTGTAGTGGGGGTGGGTCGCTTTTTAATCCGAATGTCGGAGAAGATTCATCATCCACCGAGTCAGCCACAGCAGAAGGTATCGGACAGGAAAATGGTACTGGTCCACCAGTAGCCGTTGCGACGCCAGACTCAGACTTCAGTGACCCTGCTGGTGATCCACTTGGGTGGGAAGCGGGCTATTGGTATAATGAATCAATCGAAGTTGACCAGGCAGATGGGCTTACAGATGCGGAAATGAAAGCATATGTTGGACGGGCAATGGCTCGTGTTGAATACCTTCGACAACTGGAGTTCAAATCATCAGTCCCCGTCTCCGTTATCTCACGGTCGGAATACCGCTCGCAAAGAGATGAAAGCACACGATCATCAGAGAATCAAGAATTTCAACAGTGGAATAATCAAGTGTGGGAAGCGCTGTTTGCTGTTGGTGAGTCAGAAAGTACACAGCAAGCGATTGAAGAAACACGAGGCTCGTCTGTTGCTGGCTTTTATGATCCTCGCGATGATGCAATCACAATCGTTACCGACACACCAGATACGCCGACAATTGAAAATACAACACTGATTCATGAACTTGTCCACGCAGTACAGGATCAACAGTATGACCTCACGAAAGATCGATACGCAGCAACAACACAAGATGGACAATTAGCTACTGATGGATTAATTGAGGGGGATGCAAGATACGTCGAATCAGCGTATGGTGATCGCTGTGGAAGCAGTTGGGAGTGCGTTGAGCTCCCAGATGATACCGGCGAAGATAGCGGGTCAAGTGGTGGTCCATCGAATCTGGGAATCTTTGTAACGATTTTCCAGCCGTACTCAGACGGTGTTGGATATATCAATCATCTCCGTGAGTCAGGCGGATGGGATGCTGTCAATGATCGATTCAAATCACCGCCAGTCGCGAGTGAGCAAGTTATTCACCGAACAGATGAGACACCACAGCCAATTAGCTACACTGATCGATCATCCGCGAAATGGGAGCGGTTTGAATCAGTCGGACAGGATGGATCTGACACTGTTGGAGAAGCGTCGATATTTGTGATGTTTTGGAATCAAGCACGAACTGTCGGTGCTGAAACGGTCAGACCACAAACGCTCACCCAACCAACCAATCAGTATGATGCGTATAATTATATCGCTGACCCATCGACAGGATGGGAAAATGACCGATTGTTCCCATATCAGACACAAAACGGGGTGTCAACTGAATCTGAATCTGAATCTGAATCTGAATCTGAAT
>P_A23_Liq_3_FmtDRAFT_1000051_pt1 | contig 23025 bp, 15 predicted proteins | sample PonA233FremontCA_FD_10237 | JGI IMG/M metagenome (IMG submission 10237)
TCCATACTTTGATGGGTTGTTTCTGGTCGTTGTCGCCGTATGAAACGCTAGAAATAGTTAAATTTGTGGCATATAGTGACGGCATTCACCCTCGGGGTCAAACCCCGAGGCACTCTGCCTGTTAATCTGTAGAAACAGGAATTCACACCCTACTCAACTGCTGATTCGGCTTCCGTGAGAATAGGGTAATTCACCTCATATGACCGATTTTGATGCCACCTTTGTTTATATACATATCATAATTCTCCGTGTGAGTCAGTACCACGTACTTGACGCCCTGAGACGGACATATTCGCGACCCTACGCTACCAAAGCAATTAAATATCGATGGAATATATTATTTAATACCAGAACGCCTCCGGCGTTCAGGCGGAACAGCACGCAGGATGATCGGAAATTCTTACAGCAGTGTTCGCAGACCTACAGAGGTGCGATCTTCTTTTATTACTCAATCAGGGCTGCATAGTTCATTGAATACAGTATCAACACTGACAATTGTATTCAATACGCGACCGCCACGGTCCGGAGCGGTGATGGTATCGAGGTTTAATTACGCATGGTAACGAAAAATAGTGTTGTTGAAACACACGATGTAGAGTCACTCAAAGAATCAGATAATATCAGTCTCACCGATAGTAAACTGGATAATGGGTCAAAGGGACAGCTAATCAAAGTCGCCGGTCAACTCCGTGATCGGCGAAACGATCTTAATCAAATGGCCTCAGAACGGGCTTCACTACGCGATGAACTAAATGCGAAAACGCGTGAGAAGGTTGATGAAGCTCAGAAACATCGTGAAAAGCGCGATGAACTGAATGAACAGGTTCAAGAGCACAAGGACAAGCGAAATGAACTCAATGCAGAAGCCAATGAGTTGTTCGACCAAGTCGAGGAAATGAAAGCTGAACTTGAACTTGATGAGGGAAAAAATATTGAGGAGCTTGAAGATGAGATTGAGCAACTTGAGTTCCGCCAACAGACTGAGGTCCTTTCTTCGGAAGATGAGCGTGAACTTATCGAAAAGATCGAAGACAAACGCGAGCAACTTCAGCAGAAAAAACAGAAAGTCGAAGATAGTGGTGAACTTGACTCACTGAAAGAACAAGCGGAGGAAGTCCGCTCGGAAGCTTCTCAGCATCACCAGAAAGTCACCGAGCTCGCTGATAACGCACAAGAACATCATAATCAAATGATTGAGGCGTATCGCGAGGCTGATGATATTCGCGATGAAGCTGATGCTATGCACGAGCTTTTTGTTGAGGCACAAGAGACAGCTGATGAACATCATGAGGACTTTGTTCGCGTGCAAAAGCGCCTTCGTGAACTTGATAAACAAGAAGAGCAAGAACGAGAGGATGAACGCACCGAGGAGCGCGAGGCTGCAAAAGAAGAAGCTGAAGAAATCTATCAGAAGTTCAAAGAAGGCGAAACCCTCGATACCGAAGACCTGATGAAACTCCAAAAAACAGGTCTACTCTAAAGAACACAGCGAGAGTTCCGCGGGTCACCCAACCTGTGGTGCGTTATAAATAACGAACTCAAAAGAAATACCCTATCTGTCGGTGCTTCTGAAGTAGACCGATCGCATGGTATATACTGACCAACCCCGACCAGAAGAGTTGGGCTCTTCTCCCTGCTCCGCCTATAGAAGTTGATTTTGGATTTATCACTAACCAGGCGGCAAGATACTCTTCTTCAGGGAGCCGCCACGGGCAGCGAGTAAACAGGGCAGTTCACGAGTCTTTATTATCCTACTATTCATATATGATTCAGATTACGGTCATATTTTGAGGAAAGATAGATACGATGGTACAATAATAACGTACACGTGAGCACGTTAGTCCTCTGTGTCGACCGATCAGATGATGTCGGTCGTGTTTCAGATTTTGAGACTCCTATCGTCGGATGGGAGGCTGTTCAATCATTAGTGACAGAACTCGGACTCGTTGATCCAGAGGATTCAAGTGTTAATTGTATTCTTGAGGCACTCCGCGTCACTCGGAAACTCCAAGATGATGATGCCGACCCAACAGTCGCAGTCGTCTCTGGAGGGAGTGGCTCACTTGTCGGTGCTGATCGATCGCTTGCAGCAGAATTAGATACGCTCGCTGAGAGATATAGTGCAGAGTCAGCGATTGTCGTCATTGACTCTGCGAATGATGAACAGGTTATACCTGTCATTGAAAGTCGAATTCGCGTTGATTCGGTTGATCGTGTCGTAGTCAGACAAGCCCACGATATCCAATCAACGTATTACCTTCTTAAACAATTCCTCGCGGATGAGGAACTTCGCACAACAGTGCTCGTTCCGCTTGGTACGACACTGCTATTTCTCCCTATTCTTCTGATACAATTTCCACCGACTATTGCACTTGCTGGATTGACTGCGCTTCTTGGTGCCGTATTATTATACAAGGGACTTGCAATTGATCAGTATCTTGAAGAAGCACCAGAACAGGTTCAGACAGCACTCTATTCCGGTCGTGTCTCAGTTGTGACGTATGCGGTTGGTGCTGGACTTGCACTTGTTGGCGTCTTTCTCGGTGCACTTGCAATCCCAACGACGGTCGGTGCTGACTCTGTTATTGTCCAATCAGTGCAATTCATTTATAGTGCTATTCCGTGGCTTGCACTTGCGGCGCTCACTGTTAGCGCTGGTCGCCTGCTTGATGAATTTATTGAGAGCGAGCGTATCACAACACCATACTTGAATCTCCCATTTGGGGTTGTTGCGCTCGGATTTGTCGTTCGTGGCTTTGCCGGATGGTTTCTTCAGCGCGAGACTATCCTTACCACTCCAGAAGTTTTTAATTATATGATAACACCACAGCAACGACTCGCGACATTCATTATCGTTGGTATTATTATCAGCATTATTGGTGTACGTGTTGCAGCGAGTGTTAATAATCAGACAGATGATGACCTTACACAGCATTAATCATCATATCGCCACTCACTCGAGTGTGAAAATCAGACTCATAGATGGTACAGGCGCAATACCACGCCGTGTAGTAATCCATAGAAGAACTGGGTCTTAACTAGACATGCATCAGTCAGAATAGTTCTCTCGCATCGAATGAGTGAATCAGTTCACCCAGAAGTTTGTTGAATCACTAAACGGCGTGGATACGCGCCGTCATACTGTGGTTTTCAAACGGTTTGCTGGACAACGGCGCATTGGCTTTGACCCTAGTGTAGCCGAGTGCCCGAAAGATGGCGGTTCGAGTGTGAGTGTCCGCCCACGCTGGAAACAGGGTGTGCCCCACGTGGGAATAAAACAACCATCGGGCTATCGTCACCAATACAAGTAACTCCGAGTCTGGTGAACCCGAGTGCCGACCACTGACCACCGCTCCTGTGGCACAACCAACACAGGGACTTCGCCTCGGGTGAGGAGAGGAGTACCGGGGGCGGAGATTTGGCACTCCCCGGAGATTGCCCAGTGACCGGCCACACATCGATTCCAACGGTGGACTGGTTCGGTATTGGGAGTCTGCAAACCCAAACCAAAACCAAAACCCAGAGCCAAACCTGACACTCCCAACCAAGCGAAGCGGTGCGGTGCCGTGGGATTCCTCCCGCATTCAGGTGGAGGAGAATGTTAATTATCCACAATATCTCATCTAAATGAAAAACAGCGTGAATTCCGTCTCTTCGATATCCCCGTTAATCACTTCCTCCGACACCGCACCTGTCGTTCCCACGGAGTATCCAATCTTCTAGAATCCGCCACCACAGAAACAGGACTCTCGAATCTCGGGATCCCATTCCAGTAGGTTTGCCGGAGTCCGACCTGAACTGCCGATCAATATCCGCTGGACTGTGCTTCGAGCCAGTTTACATAAACAAGTGCACGTGGTCGTCTTGGTCTGTCGTCTCCAACGCCAGAATTTTCTGTCCAAAGTGGTCGGCAGTCTCACCAAACGACTCCCTCACATTCATATTTCCTTCCAGTACGTCAAGAACCGGATGTCGGTACTTAGGACATCATATGAAACTCGATGGTAGCGAATCGAATTACCAGACTCACAAAACCCAGCCACAGGTTCGGTTGGTGCGTCTGTCTGGGTCGGGGCGCGTGAGCCGCCCACCCTCATCCGGCTCGCTTGCCAAGCAAGGAGTGCTAGCGCACGGCTGAGGGAACCAACAAAAGCCTCGGGTCACCGCGCCCGAGGTTGTTTACCTGCTCAAAATCGGGATTCCTGCAGAATATATATCCATAACATCAAAAGAAAGGCTATGTCTGTCAGCGTACTGGGCACAGATCGTATATTTTGATACTCAAGATACGTTCAAGCGCACGGACGAGTGATACCTGCATCTATACCGATATCGAAGTTGGAGCTATGGTGTCAAGCGGGTCCAAACGCGCCCTGCGAGCGCAATTTATATTTCATCTGCGATAGAATCCTTGCTGTTTGCCGAGCACGACATATGGCGGATGAAGATATCACCTTGCTGTTGTCCGATACTCGCCGTGCTTAACACCGATTACCAAACAAAGAAGTCCAAACACAAGCATCGATGGAGTCACCATCATTAATACAATCTGTGCGGGCATCATCTCGGTCAGAATCAATCCTGCTGTCCCAAGCGCGACGATTCCCACCAGGGCACCACCTGTTATTCCACGGTTAAATTCCATATTCCAGCGTTGCATCTCCGACGACAAATCGGTTTCTGATTATGAAATACGAAAGAGTAGAATCCCGCTTTTCAGGGCGGGGACACACCCGACAGTCGATGACATAATCCACCGACAATAACCCACCAAGTTTGGAATCCTCAATCTTATTTGGGGATCGATCATATGGTATAATAATGGGCTTCCCTGCGCACGGTACGACTGTTTCACAGTCCACTGTTCTTCGACCAGCGACGATGATGGGAAGACAGTTGTGTGCACGTCCTCGGTAATAATTAGACGACTCCCATTGAAAATCTCGCGCGAAAGCGTCGTTAAACCTCGAGGAAACATGGAACCTCAAACTCCCCTTCGGGGAATCCTCTCGCTTTCGCGCTGGGAGAGTGTCAATATATCAGTAAGATATACTAAGCTATGGAGAGTTGAGTACGCTTGATTGATTATGCGTCGGACCGCACAAGAAGGCACAAGATTTATTCAGATTGTATATAATACGTATGGTTAGCATATAACAATCCTATATACGCTTCATTACCATGGTGCAAACCGTGGGTCAACACACCGGTTAGTTCGCTCAATTGAATCAATCTGCTCAATCTCTGCTGGTGTAAGTTCCAGATCAAGTGATGTCCAATTATCATGAATATGATCGTGTCCAACGGCTTTTGGAATCGCTGTAATTCCCTTTTGACGAAGCCATGCTAATGCAATCTGTGCTTCACTCACATCATGGTTGTTAGCGATTGCGGTAATCTCCGGAACATCGAATACCGCACCGCGAGCTAGTGGTGAGTATGCAACAAGCTCAATATCATGTTTGCTACAGTGATCTCGCAGTTCCTGCTGTGGCAGGAGAGGGTGAATTTCAATTTGATTTGCAAATATCGGCACATTTGCTTTCTCAATCGCAGTATCAACCTGGTTTGGTTCAAAATTGCTAATCCCAATACGGTCGGCTTTTCCATCCGAGACAAGTTTATGAAGCGCCCGAAACGTCTCCACCGGATTATACGTATCAACCGGCCAATGTACATACAACAGATCAACAGTATCGATTCCAAGCTTCTCAAGACTTCTTTGCGTCGATGTCAGGACATCCTCGTATCCAAGCTTATCAATCCATACCTTTGTTGCAATGAACATCTCCTCTCGAGGAACGTCAGCAGCAGCAATGCCTTGACCAACAGCTCCCTCATTACCGTACACCTGTGCAGTATCTATGTGCCGATACCCCATCTCAAGTGCTGTCTTAATTGTATTCGCGCATTCTGATGGATTATCATTTTCCCATGTTCCAAGCCCGAGAAGTGGCATTCCATCGGCTGTCGGAGCAACTGAACTCGTTGGTGATTGCCGTGCCATCATATCAAGTTAATAGAAGGTGCATGCAAAAGCCATTGGATGTCTGAATCATCCACCTCACTGAGAGATGACTGCTATTGACCTCCTCCCACGGCTCAAACCCTGTCTTTTACCATGAGCCATCCCGACGAGATGGACAGGGCGAAGCAGCAAAAATTGCTTTTATTGTCGGGAGTTGGGAGTCTAATCCCGAGCAACCGGGTATGCCGACGACGAGTTGACACCCGGTCTGAGCAGCCCCTGTGACCTGATCGGCAGTCCCGGTCGGCGTCTCAGTCCGTCAGGATTTTCTCAGATCCTCCTCTACAGCGGCTAAAACGACACGTTGAGATGCTGTGAATTTACGAATAAAAGACAAAGCCGTGAGCTTTCGCCTCGCTACCAGTGTAAGTGTTATAGATCGCCAGCGCAGTCTCCCATTTCAGAAAAACACACTGTATGATGAGTGAGTCCACGCATGCTTGGCATGAGTCAATTCCTGCGTGGGTGAGAGTTCTGGTATCAATGACTGCTCTTCCATCCTCGGTAGCTCAATATTTCCGCGTTGCGCCAGTAAGATCATAGAATTCGTCCATTAGTTCATCACGATTCGCCTGCCAATCTTTGAACGCTGACGGTGAGTCTGGATACGTATCATAAATCTGGGTAATTTCCGTTGCACGGCGACTCACTTTGTACAGTTCATACAGTGCATCCCAATGACCGAAAGTATCGATAAGCGTCTTTAATTTTAATTTGAGACTCATACTCGATGTTCCCTTACTAAGTGCATCAGCAAGCTGTTGACCGGGAACAGCAGAGACAATCTCAACAAGTTCATCGACATTATGCGCAGTTCCCCAGAGATTATACAGATCGATCGCCGCGAAACGCTTTCCAAAGCTTGTCATTACATCAGTATTGTATTCCCACAGCCGCGATTCGGAGACGTCTCCCTCGCTAATTGCATCGACAGCGTGTAATGCTGCCCAATGTGCAGATTTCGCGGCACCCGGAATCCCACCGCCAGTTGTTGGGTTCACATGTCCGGCAGCATCACCGACTGCGAGAAACCCATCAGCGACCGCAGAGTCATATGGGCGTCGTGTCGGAAGCGAGGCACCGAGTTTATCTTTGACAGTTGCATTTTTCAATTCTGGTCGTGTCATAATATCCTGTTTAAGCGTCTCAACAAGTTGCATCGGATCTTCTGTCATCTGGAACCCTAATCCAACATTAATCTCTGTTGCTGTTCGGGGAAAGTACCAGAGATACCCTAACTCGTCTGTTGGTTTGAACACAATCGCGTCATCATATTCAACCGGATCCGGAACCTCAAGCACTTCTCTATATGCTGAGCAGAACTGTGAGTATGAAACATTCGTATCAAAATATGTCTCAGTAAAATCGGTTTTATCTTGGAGAATCGAGAGTGCGCCAGCAGCGTCAATAGTAATCTCTGCGTTATATGTATGTACTGTTCCATTCCGCGTTGCACGGACTCCAGTGACAGTTCCATCATCATCCTGACAGACATCCTGCACAACAGTATCATATTGAATTTCCGCACCACTCCGTTCAGCCTCTTCAATCAGTATCTCTCCATATCGTTTTCGATCAAGAACAGCTCCGTGATCAGCGAAGTCAATATCAACGCTTCCTCCACGAGGGTTCTCAAATACAGCCCGCTGGATTCGTTGGTTGGTGAATGATTCTGATTTGAGGTATTTTCGATCAATGACATCTGGGAATGTGCTCGTTCCTTTAATCGCATCACCGCACGCGATATGACCTGCTTCATCCGCAGATTTTCGCTCAAGTATAATAGCGTCAAGCCCTTCCGACGCTGCCGTCGCCGCAGCGAATGTCCCTGCGGTCCCCCCGCCAACGACGACAATATCGTAGGCTTCAGTTGACATAGAATTAATTGTGCTTTCTGGATGTTAAAAGCAATCGGAAACAGAAGTTTCAATTATCCGAATATATTCACTGAAAATCCAGTGAAGTTTGATATACTACAGGAGACAGTTCGATTCAACCGATGCATATCGACAACGCACTATTCTATTATACTTGATGATATTACGATCTCAAATGATTCATTACCTACCCACTGATTATAATATATCCCGTCAATCATAACGAATCGATTAGTGATTACTGAATATTAATAGAATTCACGGACAAGATCCATTGCGCCATCAGGTGCGCCTGAATCAACCGCTGACATATCTTGGGTTATACTATGTTTTTGATCGTATGCAACTGCAGACTCATTCTGCCAAAGTACACCCTGATATTCTTTTTCAGCATCAAGGATTTTGCCTTTTGCAGCATCATAGTCAGTCGGGTCATGCCCTGATTCCGCAACGTCAACAAGACTGTCACGGAAGTAATCATACGTATCGACATCATTGAACGTAACGCACGGACTAAATACATTAACGAATCCGAATCCGTCATGCTCGATTGCTTTTTGAACAATCTCTGCATGTCGTTGTGCATCTGTTGAGAATGATTGTGCAATGAATGTTCCTCCCGAAGCAAGCGCAAGTGCAAGTGGATTCACCGGCGGTTGCTGTGGACCCTCTGGTGTTGTTGATGTTTCAAAATCCTCACGCGATGTCGGCGATGCTTGACCCTTCGTCAGTCCGTAAATCCGATTATCCATAACAATATAGGACATATCGACATTTCGACGAACTGCATGAACGAAATGACCAGCACCAATCGAGTATCCATCGCCATCACCACCAGCAACCATCACTTCCAATTCGGGATTTGCGAGTTTCACACCTGTCCCAACAGGAAGTGCCCGACCGTGAACACCATGGAGAGCGTATGAATGCATATACGTTCCAATTTTCCCTGAACATCCGATTCCAGCAACAATAAACGTGTTATCTGGATTGTTGCCAGTATTCGCTAACGCTTTCATCATACCATTCATCGTCCCGAAATCACCACAGCCGGGACACCATGTCGGTTGTTTATCCGATTTAAAATCAGTGAAACGAACGTCTGAGCTCATTGAGTTATCTCCGTTGTTTCTGTTTCTTCATTTGTTCCCGCACTACTCGCAGTATCGATTGTCTGTTCAATCTTGCTTGCAAGCTCGTCTGCTTTAAATCGTACGCCATCGTATTTATTCACACGATTAACACGTGAAAGTGCATCGTGCTCAATCACGTTAGCAAACTGTCCGGTTGCATTACACTCCACAGCGATTACCGTCTCAGCTTCATCAATCGCTTCTGTGAGGTTATACCGTGGGAATAGATACGGAACTGAAAGGAAGTGGACGTCAATACCCCGCTCATCAAGAATACTCATCGCTTCAACCATTGCTCCCTCATTTGATCCCCATGAGATCACGAGATTCGGGGCATCTTCACTCCCAAACGATCGGGGTGTCAGGTCCTCTTCACGACGTGCTGTTTCGACTTTCCGTGTCCGCTTATCCACCTGTTCAACTCGCATATCTGTGTCTTCAGTCCGCCGACCGAGTTCATCATGCTCAAGCCCTGTTGACATATGTGCGCCGCCAGTTGTTCCAGGAAACGCTCGTGGCGAGATTCCATCATCAGTGAGTGCGTGTGGTTGGAATTGTGACTTCTCATTCTGCCACTGGTCGATTGTTGATTCATCAACAACCTTTCCACGCTCAATCTCAACGTCGTCCATATCGAATGTTTCCGGTGAGAATGTCCGTTCTGTCACCGCCATTGCAAGGTCAGCCGCGAGGTATACCGGTGTTTGATATTTTTCAGCAAGATTGAACGCTTCGACTGTCTTCCAAAAGCACTCGGCGATTGTTGTCGGCGCAACAACAAACCGAGGAATCTCGCCATGCCCGCCGTACAGCAGCATATTCAGATCTCCCTGCTCTTGTTTAGTTGGCATTCCAGTTGAAGGGCCCGACCGCATCACGTCGGCGATGACAAGTGGCGTTTCAGAGGTTCCAATAAGACCAAACGTTTCTGTCATCAAATCAATTCCCGGACCTGATGTCGCTGTCATTGCTCGTGCACCGGCGCGTGCGGCACCCAATGCAATATTGATAGCCGAAAGTTCATCTTCCGCTTGGAGAACGTGTCCCCCAAACTGTTCAATTCGACCTGTTAGATACTCCATTACATTTGTTGCTGGCGTAATTGGGTACCCGGCATAGAACTTACATCCTGCAGCAATGGCTCCCATTCCAATTGCTTCGTCACCATTTAATAACACGTAGTCAGCATCTGTCGTCTCAAGACTATAGTCAAATTCGTTGTGATACTCTGAACCGACATAATCGCGCCCACTTCGTGCAGCCTCCTTATTATTCTCGACGAGTGACTGACCCTTCGATCCAAAGCGCTTCTCAAGCGCGCTATCAAGATTTTCAATCGGAAAGTCTGCGACCGCACATGCGGCACCCAACGCAACGACGTTACGCATAATCGCACCACCGGCTTCTTCAGCCAATCGTTTTAGTGGGACGTCAAGACCGACCATTCCATCTGGAATCTCAACGTTTTCCATTGTTGTCCGCTCACCATCATAGATGATGACGGACCCTTCGTGAAGTTCATCATGATTTTCCTTGATAGTGCGTGGCGTCAATGCAATCAGCACATCTAGTCTGTCCACGACGCTCTGCACTGGATCGACGGCTGTCCGTACCTTATAGGCCGTATAGCCCCCACGGATACGGGAGGCGAAGTCCTTCGAGGTGAACACGTGCCGTCCCGCACGTGAGAGTGCCTGAGCGAAGATCTTCCCCGTCGAGTCGATGCCATCGCCGGCTTCGCCGCCGATGGCCCAATTAAAGTCCGCGGGCATATTGATAAAATCTAAGTCAGACCGAGAGAAAAACCTTCTGAAAACCCACCACCTTACTCAATAAATACTGATAATCGAATCAAATAAATTAGGATTACTTCGGAGTCCGATAAAAAATTATACTATCAAATAAACTTATTTTTGATAAAATATTATAATATCATCAAGATCGTGTACTGGGAGATGCGCGACCAAGCATTAGTAATGTTAATTGAGAAGGTAAGACCCTTTTTATCAGGGATAGACAACCTAGTATGGACGCAACAGTCACTGTCAAAGAAGCTCAATCCGTTGGTCCGCAGACAGTCGCGATTACTATGCAGTCACCCCCAGCGTTCACTGCAAAACCAGGACAATTCCTTCGGGTTACAGCGACCATCGACGATGAAGAATATGCGCGGTTTTATACAATTTCATCACCAGACGTCGAGGAAACTATCGAAATCACCGTTGGCATCGACCCATCAGATGCAGGACCGTTCAGTCAGTATCTCGCTGATATCGAATCTGGGTCAAAACTCTCGATTGCTGGACCATTTGGACAGCACTATTATGAGGATTCAGACCGCGCTGTTGTGCTTGCTGGCGGTCCTGGAATCGGTCCTGCGGTTGGCATTGGCGATGCAGCGGGTGCTGCTGGAAATGAGGTTGCAATTGTTTATGTCTCTGAGACGGCGACTCCAGCGCATCGACCACGATTGAATGCGCTTGCAGACGCGGGAAATAATGTTACAATCTTCACCACTGCATCTGATAGTCAATCAGGAATCGTCCCCCCGGAATTTGATGATGCGGTTGCTGATATCATTACTGGGGCATCGACAGAACAAACATTTGTGTATGGATTTGAAGGATTCATTGAGGCAGCAACTGATGCGCTTGAATCTGCTTCGATAAATCCTGACGAAGCGAAAATTGAAAATTTTGGATAAAATAACTGCTGAGACTAAACCGATACTTGATAGCTAGTCGAACAATTAGTATCCACAATATATCAGTGCAGTGGGGCGCAACTTCTCACGATATTAGAATGTGCTTATGCGTATTTTTATTAAGAATCAAGACGGATACCTCGGGGCTTGACCCTGAGGTAGCTGACTAGCTGAGTTATTTATTTGCCACATACGACACTATGTCAGATATNCAGAATGATTCCTTCAGATTTATACCTGATGCATAAAATAGTTAGAATAGATTATGACAGATGACGATGTCGAACTCGAGGCACGCCTTGCTGAGCAGGAAAGCTTTGATCCGCCGGCGTCGTTTGTCGATCAGGCAAACGTCACAGACGAGGCCATTTATGATGAGTTCTCTGAAAATTGGCCTGAGTGTTGGACTCGCGCGGCTGATCTGCTTTCTTGGGACAGTGAATACTCGACTGTTCTTGATGACTCAGATGAGCCGTTCTACGAATGGTTCGCTGATGGTGATCTGAACGCCGCATATAATTGCGTTGACCGGCATGTCGAAGACGGCAATAAAAACCGGGTTGCAATTAAGTGGGAAGGTGAACACGGTAACACTCGCACGTATACATATCAAGATCTGTATCGTGAAGTGAATGAATTTGCTGCCACACTGCAGGAACTTGGGGTGAAAGAAAACGATGTTGTCACGATGTATATGCCAATGATTCCTGAGCTTCCGATTGCAATGCTTGCATGTGCACGCATTGGTGCCCCACACTCAGTTGTGTTTGCTGGATTCTCCGCAGATGCGCTTGCAACGCGGATGAATTCTGCCGACTCTGAATATCTCATCACCGCCGATGGATATTATCGACGCGGTGATGCACTTGATCACTTCCAGAAAGCACAAGAAGGACTTGATAATGTTGAGCACGATGTCGCCGCAAGCGTTGTTGTGGACCGTCTTGGCGATGACGGATTCGGTCATGAACTGAGTGAAACGCAGTATGACTGGGACTCACTCATGGATGCACACCGCGGTGACCGAGTTGCACCCGTTGAGCGAAACGCTGAGGATATGCTGTTTTTGATGTACACTTCTGGTACAACTGGCGAACCAAAAGGTGTTAAACACACAACTGGCGGTTATCTTGCTTACACCGCCTGGACAGCACAATCAGTGTTAGATCTTGAACCTGGTGACACCTACTGGTGCTCAGCTGACATTGGCTGGATTACCGGACATTCATATATTGTTTACGGTCCACTCGCATTGGGCACGACAACGGTCATGTATGAGGGAACACCGGATTACCCCGAGCGAGATCGACTCTGGGATATTATTGAAAAATACGCCGTTGATGTGTTCTATACGGCTCCAACAGCAATCCGAGCCTTCATGAAGTGGGGTACGGAATATCCTGACTCTCATGATTTATCAAGTCTTCGGCTGCTTGGAACTGTTGGCGAACCGATTAATCCACGCGCATGGAAATGGTATTATACCCATATCGGTCATGAGTCTTGCCCGATTGTCGATACATGGTGGCAGACAGAAACAGGCGGAATGATGGTTACGACTCTCCCAGGCATTGGGACAATGAAACCAGGTTCTGCCGGTCCACCCTCGCCAGGAATCGATGCGACAATTGTTGATACCGCTGGTGAGGACGTTGATGCAGGTCGGGCAGGATATCTCACGGTGAATAAACCATGGCCGGGGATGCTTCGAACGCTGTATCAGAATGATGAACGGTTCATTGATGAATACTGGGAGGAGTATTCCGACCCAGATACCGATGAATGGGTGTATTTCCCAGAAGATGGCGCCAAGATCGACGATGACGGCTATATAACAATATTGGGGCGGGTTGATGATGTACTCAATGTATCAGGACATCGGCTCGGAACCATGGAGATTGAGTCAGCAATCGTCGGTGTGAATGGTGTTGCAGAAGCAGCAGTCGTTGGCGGTGATCATGATCTGAAAGGTGAGGCTGTATATGCATATGTCATCACTGAAGACGGATATGCTGAAGATGAGGACCTAAGAGAATCAATCATCAAAGGCGTTGAAGATGGAATCGGTCCGATTGCACGACCAGAACAAGTTATATTTACCGAGGAACTACCAAAGACGCGATCAGGTAAAATTATGCGACGCCTCCTTGAGGAGATTGCAAACGGTGAAGAATTGGGAGACACAACAACACTCAGAAACCCAGAAATTGTTGACGAAATCGAGGCAAAAGTCAGTGGCGATTGATAACCGCGGTCTCACACATTAGAAATACCGACTTTCTTATCAATCCCCCAGTATTACACTTACGCTTGCGGTCGTGCCGGATACATGCGTGGTGTCCAATAAATCTCAATTTTCAATTATAAAAACAAAGGAAAATACTCGCATTCTCAGATGCTGGAGGATGTCAAGATGAATATACGCATCTATTATATGTGTGATTAATCGCTTGTTGTTGGATCATTTGTTGATGGCGTATCAGTGTCTGTGTGCTGGTTGATATCCGTGTCAATTGGATTTGATTCTGGCGGTGATCCAAGGATGGGAGCCACAGTTAACACCGCAGGAAGCACTGTAAACGCAGTCAAAAGGGCAAACGAAATCGCAAGAACGGTTGTTCGTCCAAAGTTTGCGAGGACTGGGAACCGTGAGATCATCAATACACCGAAGCCAAATATTGTTGTAAAGCTGGACCCGATAATTGGACGCGATAACTTCGCAACAGCAGTTGCAGCAGCTCCACGCTGTGTTTGACCCTGTGTTTCGACCTCATACTCAAATCGCTCGAAGAGATGGATCCCATAATCAACACCAATCCCGAGAGTCAATGATGACATCGTTATCGTCAATGGATTCCATGGAATCCCGAACACATACATCGCTCCTGTTACGAGCACAGCAGCGCTTGCAGCGACACTTAGAACAAGCGCAGCAGCAATTCGTATCGAGAGGAACGCAAACGCAAGGAATGACAACCCAAGCCCAAAGGAAAGAAGTGTCATCGGTGTGAGACCAGCGGTTACGTTCTCAATGACATTTCGATTTAACACTGGCTTACCTGTAATCCGAACATCCTCAGCAGTCGTTAATGATAATGCTGCATTAGTTTCAAAGGCAGTGATGAGTGAACGGACACTTTCGCCCTCAATATCGTCGACATAAAATGAGAGCACGATCGTCGATGGTGTCTCATCCGGATCTCGCACATCGGTCATCCCATCGGTGTTGTGCAGACGCTCAATCGTCTGGGTCAGCCCTGTCTGCGTTTGCGGGATTGATCCATCTGTTGCCATTTGAACACTTGTCACGGGTGATTGGACTGCATTCACCTGCTCATTCGCAATCATAAGTCGTTGATATGTGGCAACATCACGGAACGTTTCTGGGGTATATGCCTGATCTGTATCGATCATGACATACACTACCTTCGGACTTTCAACCGTTTCAGAGAGTTCCTCCATATCATTCTTCTCAGCGAGGTCCTGCGGCCAGAAGTCCATCATCTCCTGTTTTGGCTCGACTTGCGGATATGCATAGACACCACCAGAAACGAGCAAGATCGCAATTCCAAGCGTAATGAGTGGATGCCCACCAGTAACGCTCGACGTAAATCGATGGAGAACTGCTTGAAGCCAATCGTCACTCGACTTACTGGTCGTTTCGGTCGCCACATGTCCATCACGGTCAAACCGGACAAGCAGTGCTGGAAGCATTGTGACCGCGAGAATCATTGCTGCAAGCACAGCAACAGCACTCGTTACACCAAATTGCCGGACTGGTGGGACCGCTGAGACAAGAAGTGATCCTAATCCAACTACAGTTGTCCCCATTGCAATCAGTAACGCTCGACCGGTCGTTCGTGTTGCGATCCCGATTGCATCAAGCGAGTTGTTACCTGCTCGCCTTTCCTCAACATATCGTGAGTGAATCTGGAGACTATAGTCAATCCCTAATCCAAGTGCAATTGGCATCACACCGAGCATGATTGCATTGAAATTATATCCCAAGATGCCCATTGCCCCCATCATATACAGTAATGCAGTCATTGCTGTTCCAAGTGGGAGTATGACATGCCACCCTTTCTCGACAGTCTCACGCATCACAAGATATACCACAATGAAGATGAGCGAAAATGCGCCTCCAAAGAGCGCAATCATCTCTGGAAGCATCAGTCCAAACGCTGCGTTTTCGAAGACAGGTTGCCCCGTAATTGTCGTTGACATCCCTGGCGGCATCGCTGCAAACGCCGTCTCTGATTTGACTGATGAATATACGACATCAGCACCACGCTCAGGTAAAAATGCCCCGCGGTCGTATCGATCGACATCGCCGTAACTTGCGAGGATGATTGTCGTCCCTGCCTCCGGTGTAAGTCGATTAACCATCTCGTCAGCTACTGGTCCACGCTGTTCAACTCGTGCAATGGCACTCCGAACGCCCGCTTTTGTTTCAGGTATTTCACCATCAGCGCCTCGCCTGACAATATCTGCGAGTGAAGTAACGCTCTCTATTGAGTCGACATTCGATCCATACTGCTGGTCAAGTCTATCAATTGCCCGAATTGTCTCAGGATCATACAACTGATTTGATTCGACAATAACGAAAATATTGTTTCCTGTATTGTATGTATCTTTCAGTGACTCCCAATTATTGGCTGTTTGAGAGTCATCATTGATGTACAGGGTCATCCCCATACTCATTTGTACAGCACTGAATCCAACACCAAGTGATATGATTGCAGTAATAGCAACAACAGCGAATACCTGCCGCTGATTACTAGCAGCATACCGTCCTGTCGCTTCAAGTCCGTCACGGACCCGTTCACCAAATCGTGTTGTCATTGCGGTTATCGAAGGCGTGAGAACGGTTTCGTTTGATATACAACACCGGCAACAAGCGCAATCGGAATAACGACGCCCGCAATGACGATACCTGAAACTGGTAGCCCTCCGTCACTAGCGGTAATCGTGATTGGTGCCGACTGAATGTCACTCACGACTGTTTCGCCGAATGCATTGTCATATTTGATACTTGTATCAAGTGAATATGTCTTTGCTGCGGCAGACCCATCAGCACTGACTGTATAACTCACGGTTGTTGTTTCACCAGGCTTGAGCATCCCAATATACGTTGTGTCATCATCAGTTTCAAATGGTGAATTGGCATTGACACGGACAACGGCATCTCGGAATTCCCCTTCACCAGTGTTTTTAATTGTGAATCGGAGTGTTTCCGTTTGCCCGGCTGTTACTGCTGCGGTGTTTGTGACCGCGAAAGATTTCTCAGGACCAACAGGCACATCAACCGATAGTGGATCACTCGTTACATCATTTCCATACGTGTCATCATGAATGATACGAACTGTCAGTGGATACTCTTGTGGAATCGCACGATCTGACACCTCAAGTTTAAATCTCGCAGTCGCTGATTCACCAGGATTGAGTGTTCCAAGACTCGCGCTTGTTGATACAAGGGCAAACGGTTCAATTGGACTCAATTTCGCTCGTGCATTCGGTGCTGTTCGTTCACCTGTATTTGTCACTGTCACAGCCACAGAACCAATCGAATCGACATACATCGCCCTTGCTTCAGTCGAGAGTTTATACTGTGGTCCATTTGAGACCGCTACACTGCCAGTTCGGGTGAGCGACTGCTCTGGATTTCCATTTTCATCTTCATATCGTAACTGAAAATTCACACCATACGCCCCGGCAGCATCAACATTTTCTACACCAACTTGGAATTCTGCCGTCGCCGTCTCATCAGGCTTTAATTCACCAACTGAGACGGCGTTACTCTTTGGATTAAAGTACTCTGATTGCACAATCGAGAGTTCGGCATTTTGGGCGATCTCACTTCCTGTATTCTGTACTCTCACAGTCATTGTCCCGTCAGCGTCTTTGTACAGGTCCGCCCCCGTGACATCACGCACGCCAAGTCGGACAGATTTCTCAACACGGACAGTAATGTGCTTTTTCACCGTCTGTGTATTCCGATTAATGAAATAGTCATTTTTGTCAACATTAATACTATTTATATAGCCATATGTAATCTTGACTGGGAGTTGATACACTCCAGGTTGTGCATGTTGGTCCACCTCGATTGTTAGTCCCATCTTTCGGGCATCACCAGCAGCGATCGTTCCCAGACTTTGTTGCGCTGTTCGAATGTCAAGCGGTGTGTCACCAGCATCAACACTGGCTGTGACCGCTGTTGCAGATCCGACTTGGATCCGATGCGTTTGAACAACTTGTGCAATATCACCGATTTGACGATCCATACTGGTGATGCCAGTATGCCGGTTCTGTATCAACAGATCGAAGCTCTTCATTTCACCCGCTGCGACGACATTCTGTTGCTGAATTGTCGGTGTAAGCTCCGGTTTGGAAAAGTCATTATATTGCTCGGCTGCGACACCACCCGACCCGGCGGCGAACGCAGCTACAACCATGATTGTGATTAATAAAATTGCCCGCCATCTTTTCCCTAGATAATATTGCATTGTATACACATTATTACACACGTCAAGGTTAATAGCTATCGCTGTTGTTCGCGGGTAATGCACAGACACGAGAATAAAATAAGCTGGCTGCCCTCGCGTTTCGCCCGATATTGCTTCTTAAATTGCGAGCGTATACAATCGCTTTCGTGCGTCTGTAAATGAGATCCGCGCTTCAACAACGTCTGCATCCTCAAGTCGCGATAATGCGTAACGAACTGTTCGCGGTGGTAATAGCGTCTCTTCAGCCAGCTGACTTTGTGTCAGCTGCTCGTTATAGTCAAGCACCTTTGCAACCAACTTCGCACTCGGGGGCATCTCACGAACGGGGTCCCAACGATCACTTGATGTTTCCTCACCCGCGAGTGCCTCTGTTGTACTCATCGTATGCTTGATTAAACATGTAGAGTGATAATATTTACTGTATCAATATATTACTAGGAAAAATTATTTCACCGATAATATTATGTATCAATCCACAATTGCCGACGGATATCAGTCCATCCAATTAGTGCAGCAGGAAGCACAAATATCGATGCAATAAACGAATAGAGCACGCTGAGGGCAATCAATAACCCGAACTGACCAAGGATTGGGGTTATTGCAAGTATAAGCACACCAGTTCCAGAGGTTGTTGTCAGCATGCTTCCGGCGAGCGCACCACCGGTTCCTCTCACACTTACGCTCAGTGCTTCAAATCGATCAACTTCCCCACGATACTCCTCTGTGAATCGATGAACAAGGTGAGCAGAGTAATCAATTCCCAGCCCAATTCCGACCGAGAGTGTCGTTCCAGTCAGAACATTGAACGGGATATCAAGATATCGCATCGTACTCGCCAGCCCTGCAATCGTCAATAGAACCGGTAATATGTTTGCAATCCCCAATCCTGGTCGGTTTTCAAGCAGCCAATAGATTGCCACAAGAAATACTGCGGCTGTGAGTACAGCAATGACAAGGCTCGTATATGCGGATTCTGCAATTACATCTGAAACTGCTTTCCGTACGACAACACTCCCTGTTGCGGTTGACTCCATCCGTATTTCGGTGGCGAGTTGACGCGTATCGGCTGTAATAGCAGCCTGTGACTTCTCAGCTTTTACTGAATAGATAAGACGGGTAGCGGTATAATCATCAGTAAGATATAATCGTGCTTGATCACCATAGGATGACGCAAATAACTGATCATAGACGATACCAAGATCGTGGTCTGGAATCCCATTCCCATTCTGATCCTTGGCGGAGATAAGACGGCGAAATGACGCTGACTCTCGTTCATATTGATCAATAACGGTGAGAATGCTCTGCGGTTGCGATTCCCGTTCTGCTGTTACAAACGAGTCAGGTGGATCCTGATTTGTTTTATGAAGGATCTCAAGTGTTGACCCTTGTCGCATCGATCCCTCAACATACACTGTCACTGTATCATCCTCACTGCTTTCGAACGTATTCTCAAGATAATTTGTCGTTTTAGTCACAGTGTACTCACCAGGCGCAAACGGCTCTGGTAGTTCTTCAAGATATCCCGGCGTTTCCTCTGGTGGAAGAAAGTCGTCTGTCGTAAATCGTGTTTCAACCCCTGTGCCATATCCGCCGAGTGCTGCTGTTAATATCAGTATTACTAAAAGAAAAATATACGGACTCCGTCTTGCAATAACGACGCCAACCCCAAGCACCTGACCACCAACTGATCCTGCTCTTCCGATTGGTGTTGTTCCGAATGATGGAATGGAATATTCTACTCGTTTTCGGTCGAGGAGATGTTTGAATGCTGGAAGGAATATTCCGAAAATAAGAAGCGTGAAGATAATTCCAACAGCAGCAACCAGACCAAACTCGCGAACGGGAGCAAGATCACTTACACCATTCGCTGCAAATCCAAGTACTGTTGTCCCAGTGACGATACTAAACGCAGGAAGTAACTGATCCGTCGTTGTCCGCATTGATGATGAGATGTCTTCACCAGTCACTCGTTCTTCGCGATATCGATTTATCGCATGGATTCCAAAATCAATCCCAACAGCCAGCAGAAGTGGTGGAATTGCAATAAGTATCTGTGTGAACTCAATTCGTGCCCAACCCATGAACCCAAATGTCCATGCTATCGTCATTGCAAGAGACACTAATCCAATGATCAAATCAATCGGGTCACGATACGCGATAATCAAGAATATAAAGATAAGAATGACTGCCGCTGGAACGACGATTATCAATGAGTCAGTTATTACGCCCCCTAACTCCCCAGAAATGATTCCACTTCCAAAGACGGTGATATCACCACTGGTTGACCCAACAATGAATGTTGCCTCACGTTGCAGTGATGTCAACGGCGACCCACTCTGTGTCCCAGCGTCATCACTTGTTCCTGCAACCTGATGCGTGATGGTTGCGATTGTCGCTGATGCAGATGGGTCGCGCTCGTTTAGATCGTCACTGAGACGTGACCTAACGCTTGGTTGTGTCCGCACAATCGTCCGTGTAACGGTTCGGACGCCTGACTGTGGTGTTCGCTCAACAACATCAATCTGTGCTGAAAGTGTTGTCGCTGTTGGGTCAATCTCTGTGGCGACCGTTTGTGCGACACTATTTGTACTGACGACGTTCTGTGAGGTATCACGCTGTATCCGATGCTGTGCGCGTAACATCGCAAGGACTGCTGATTTTGTGAGAACATTTCGATCTCGCTGAATCAACGTTGTTGTGCCTGTTCCGGTTCCAAACGGCTCACGCTCGAAGTTATCATTGACATCCTCAAATGCCTCTTGTGCTGGAACACCCTCACTAAACTGTGAGGTGCCTGAGTCCGTTGCTGTCATTCCAAATCCAACAGCAAGCACGGCAGTAATAAGAATAAAAATGAGAATGACTGTTTTATCTCGATTAATAATCCACTCATCAACCTGGTCAATAAGTGACTGATAATCAATCATTCAACTGATTCCATCGATCCTGCATCCGGACTCGATTTGTGTATACACTTTTTCGATCGTTGTATCCGTCCCTATTTCTGCGCTCGCTTTGCAGTGATGAGTGAAAAAGACGATACACTATTGAATCACCCTCGTCGATACCACACAGCACTGCCAATGATGATAATCAAAATACTCCCACCAATAATCGGCGCTGACAATGGCAATGATAATCCCCCCTGATCTGCTGGCTGTTGAATATTGACTGGTACCTTGTATGTTTTCGAAATCTTTGTTTCTCCGCTTGGGAGATCATACTGAAAATCAACCGCAAATGGATATGTCTTCGATTCAAGAGCACCACTATCAGCACTCAATGGCATCACAATTGTCGTTGTTTCACCTGAGTCAAGTGCAGCAATAAATGCCTCATCATTACTGCTTGCCAATGGTGCATCTAAGAACGCTTTCGCTTCAATACTCTCAAGCGGTTGCTCACCATTATTAGTCACTTGTAATTTAAATTCTGTCTGTCCCCCGGCAGTGACCGTTTCCTCGGTCGCTTGGATAATAAACCGATCGCGCTGTTCACGCACCGCTGCTGTTGCTTGTAGCATATCACTTGTTCGACGACTCCCACGTTCTGTATTATACTGGACAGTCAGTGAAAATTGCTGAGGGGTTGCTGTTGCTGCTTCACTTATATCAATATCATACTGCACTTGCGCTGTTTCACCTGGGCGGAGTGTCGAAAGCGCATATTCGCTGGTCGTAATATCAATATTCTGATTATTGACTGAGATAATTGACACTGCATTAAACACTGGCTGTGGACCGGTGTTTTCAATTATCGCTGTCAATGTTCCTTCAGTTCCAACCCGGAGTGCTGTATCAACTGAATTAACCGCGAACGTTTGCTCTGGTATTGTGGCAACACCAGCACTGAGCGCTGTTGATGTCTGCTCAATCCCGTTTCGATCGGTGTATCCAACATCAAGATCAAGCGTGTAATTTCGTAGTGCGGCGGTGTCAGCAATGTGCGCTCGATAGGTTATTGTTCGTCGTTCGCCCGGCTCCCATTCCTGTCCAGCGTATGCAGTTGATGATTCAGAATCGCTTCCAAAGGTAAGTTCGTCACTTTTCGATGTTGCTGTGACACTTGCATCGAAAGCTGTGCGACTCCCGGTGTTCATTAGAGTAAGCCTAATTGTTCGGTCATCACCAATTTGCCCGACTGCGTTTTGCCCGGTCACTTTGAATTGCGCCTCTTCACGAACGGTGATCTCAACACTTGTTGACGCTCGCTCAGTAAAATCATTATATTCGACATTCTCTGTGTTGTATGAAGCTATCCGTGTGTATGCGTACTCATACTCAAGCGGTATCTCGTAGTCCCCTGGAGGAATCCCCTCTGGAATTGTCACTGTAATTGGCGGTGTCTGAGTCGTTCCTGTCTCCACATTCCCAACAGAAATTGTTCCAGTATCAATTTCAATCGGCGTTTTTTCATCTGCAAATTCAACTGTAAGTGCTCGCGCGGTAGTCACACGCGTCTCATATTCATCCGGTCCCCCTTTGTCAATCCGTCCGCGATTAGTCAGTGTAAATTGCACCTCCGCCTCCGTTCCAGCACTCACCGTCTGCTGAACAGAACTTACCGAAATACTTGGACGACCAAGGACCTGTCCTGTCGGGTCAATTTGTGCAAGGGCAATTGCCGGTCCAACTGCTGAGATGAGTATAAGACCAACAAGAAGCCCCACAATGAATGACCGATTCATACATCTAACCATAATCGGCTGAATACACCAATAGCTATAGATAAGATCTGTCGATACCGATCACGAATGTTTCCGTCAAAACACAATTGCCAG
>P_A23_Liq_3_FmtDRAFT_1000055_pt1 | contig 22593 bp, 24 predicted proteins | sample PonA233FremontCA_FD_10237 | JGI IMG/M metagenome (IMG submission 10237)
TGCACGATGAGCAGAAGGAGACCCGATTGCAAGGACTCAAAGACCAGTTGGCCGCTGCGGAAGGTGAGGAAGCTGATGAACTCCGAGAAGAGGTTGAGGAATTGGAAGCCCGGATCGAGGAACTCACCGAGTTCAAATCAGGCACTGCCTTTCACACCCGATCTGAAGCTGATCCCTAATTCGGGTGCTTGCTCGTGGTTTTAGCGGTCACCAACTATTATACTCGTCTCCAGTGTGGGTGTATTCATGAGTGTCGTGGGGGAGATGTTAGCGATGCTTTCCGGACACGATGATCGGGCAACTCCGTATGAGTGCCAGCACTGTGGAAGCCAGTTTTCTGTCCATCATCACTCTTGTCCAGAGTGTGGCAGCTACTCGATTGATCGGGCTGAGTGGTCTGCAGAACCTGACTGACCGATAGGTGGATGTCAATGCTTCAATTTGTCAGTGTAGTTATTGGATTGGTGGCCGGATGGTGTGGGCTGGGAGCTCAAGTTCTTCACCATCTGGCAGTTGTATCCGATAGCGTGGTTCCTCTATTTGCTCGCCAGTGATCGTTGTTATTTCGCCTTTGACGACATCAATAATGCGACCGTGGTCGCCGTGATACTGGTCATGATCAGGATCCGTCTCGTCGGGAATATCGATGCGAACTGTGTCTCCAGTGCTGAACTCGGTCATAACCGTACTATCTGGGAGAGTATTTCAGTTGTGTTGTGGCTTGTGGTGTCGTTCAATAATCTCTGCAAAGGCAACATTCTCTTTTGCAGTTTCAATTCGCACGGTTGCTCGGTCGCCAACCTCTGTGTCCGGAACGATGACAACGTAGCCTCGATCAATTCGTGCAATCCCGTCACCTTTGTCCCCGATGCTATCGATCTCAACTTCTCTTGTCTCGCCGACCTCAACAGGCGGTTGTTGCTCACCCTCTCGGTCAGGTGCTGGTTCGGCTGGTTGATCGAGTGAAGAGTCAGACGCAGTGGCTGACTCGCTTGGTAGTATCGCCACGCGGTATGTTTTACTCGTGTCTATAGTGCCGTTCTCTATTTCGCGTTCCGGAATCTCAATGTGATATGAATCGTCTTCAGCACTCATCTGCGCAGTGAAGAGGTAAAGCAAGTCATCAGAAATTTCCATACCACAAGCACGCTGCCGAGGTTGAAAAGTGATTCAATTTGGTTGGAACTGTTCGCCAGAGAGTTCAGGCGGTCTTCCTGGACGTTCGTCATCGTAGAGCGCGTCTTCAAAATCGCGCTCTTCGAAGCGATCTAACCAGTTTGTACACTGTCTGACGAGGCCACCCATATTTTTCTTCAATATCATCTGGAGATAGCCCAGCGAGATATTCGCGTGCAGCAGTAAGGCGTTTGATTGCTTTCGGATCACGCTCGTCCGCGAGTTCTCGCGGACGCGCTCAACTGAAAGATTGGAAATCTTGTTCCCGTCCTTGGCCATACTCAAACGATGTTCTTCTGTAGCTCAAAACTTCCGGAGTTAAGTATAGATAATACAGAACACACCGACCGAGAAATCTATATCGATCGCTATTATCTAGAGCAAGATGCTGATGACAAGGATTTCACTCCTGACTCCATTCTGCGTCATGTGTTTCAGATATCCGATACTGAGCTCGAAGTCTGTCCCTGCGTAATGGAAGGTGGCACGCTGACGTGATCATGTAGGCTCTAACTCAAAACAAGAATAGATGATTGTAGTATGTATAGTTTCTTTTAATTTATTAAGTATTTTACCTATATCTCCAATTACTGCAAGAACAGGATGTCTAATAGATAAATTTTGATAAAAATATCCATAAATATTTGCGTCTAAAGCTGAGCTACGCATTTTGTTTCGAATGTTATGAATAACATTTTGCCGTTTAGTGGCAATGTGGTTTAAATTTTCAAATAGTACTGTAATTTGATTCCTGTATGCATCTAGAGCCCCAAACTCCAGATTATTTAATTTTACTTTCGATATATCGTCTGCATCCTTAGCTATGTCACTGAGACTATTATGTGATGTAGTAAGAGACTTTTTTTCTGTTTCAACGACATCTCGAAGTTTTTCTCGTTCATTGATCGCATCTTTAACACTATCTAACAGTGCGGATTTAGTAATCGAAGTGAAATTCATTGATTTGGTTAGTGCAACTGCGACATCACTACCGAATTCTTCTTTTATGCTCAGAGGATACGTGTCATTATATTCTTCATCATAATGTGGAACAGACATGACCGTTTCTTTGTAAGCAGTACGTACTTTCATACATCTATCCTCAGTAACTTCTTGTTGATAACCGAGACCACTAATTGAGCTTGTGGTGCCGGGATCTGGATTTATTCTTGACACTCTGCTTTCAAATTCTTGAAAAGCGTCTATCTCAAGATTTATTTGATTATATTCAGTACTCAAAGTTTTGATTGCAGCAGGTATTTCAGTCCGCATGTTAGGGATTGGTTCAACGATCATATTTTAGTAATTCCCGTGAATTTTTACAGGTTGAAGATTGACAGCTAAAACCACCTGCATTGTATTCTTTTCCTTGTAATTGTAATTAATACAAAATTGAATTCTGAGGACGGGTTAGTCTCCAACTAAGTAGCTATTCTGTACTTCATCATTCGCAAGCAACTCATCGGCTCTCCCCTCCTCATTTATACTTCCCTCTGCTAAGAGATAACCATAGTCTGCCCGTTGAAGTAGCGTTCCGACATTCTGTTCGTTGATTAGAATAGCTGTTCCATCCGCGTGGACTTTATCAACATTGTCGAAGAGTTCAGGGATTAACGATGGTTGCAGACCTGCAGTAGGTTCGTCGAGAATCAGTAGATCGGGATCAGTGATAAGAGCGCGGCTAATTGCAAGCATCTGCTGTTCACCGCCGCTCATTGTCCCGGCTTTCTGGTTCTTTCTCTCTTCAAGCACGGGAAAGGTGGAGAATATGTAATCTAGCTTTGAATCTGGTAGTTCGTCCACTGTGTACGCACCCATCCGTAAGTTTTCGATCACCGTGAGATCCGAAAAGAGGTTGTCGTTTTGCGGTACGTAGCCGATTCCGCGTTCAACCATCTCTTCGGTTTCCTGCGTATGGATAGGCTCATCTCTAAAGATGACCTCTCCGTTCATTATCTTTGTCTGGCCTATTATAGATTTGATCAGCGTGCTTTTTCCAGCACCGTTGGGTCCGAATGTTGCTACATATCCACCTTCTTCTACGGTAAGATCGATTTGAGAGAGAATCTGTAGATCTCCGTATCCCGCATCCAGAGAAGAAACAGAGAGCATTGACATTACTGTCCACTCTCCGTTTCCGGCTGATCCATTTCGCCAATATACGTTTCGAGTACTTTGCGCTTGTTGACCACCGATTCTGGATCGCCGTCAGCAATAATTGAACCATTGTCGAGTACAACCATTCGATCCACCAATTCAACCAACGTTTCGATGCCATGTTCGATTATTATTACTGTGACTCCATTCTGATTGAGCCGTGTGATTTGGGCAGCGATTTCTTCAACAAGTTCCTCCTGAACCCCAGCAAAGGGTTCATCTAACAGGAGGAGATCGGGTTCAACCATCAAGGCGCGACAGAGTGAGAGGAGTTTCCGTTGTCCACCCGAGATATTCGATGCGTATTCGTTTTTCACGCGAGTCAGATTGAAATCATCAATCAGCTCTTCAGCTCGTTCCTCCAATTTGCTCTCGTGCTGTATCGTGTCACCGGTCCCAGACAATGCATTGAAGAGTTGTTCGCCTGGGTGATCCTGACCGGCTACCAGAATATTGTTTTTTACAGTCATCGTCGGGAAGATTTTGGGGATCTGGAACGTTCTGACCAGTCCTTTACGAGCTAATTTGTCGGGCTCATAATCGGTGACTGGTGTTTCTTTGAAGTGGATTTCACCACTTGTCGGTTCGAGATACCCGGTGATACAATTGAACAAGGTGGATTTACCGGCCCCGTTTGGACCGATAACCCCAACAATATCTTTTTCATATACGTTGAGAGAGACACTGTCCACTGCTGTAAGTCCTTCAAACCGCTTCTCCATATTATCAACAGAAAAGAAGGTCATTTTCTGGTGAACACCTCCCCAAGTCGGTCAGGATCTCCCCAGATCCCCTCAGGCTTATAGTAGATGACGGCCCAGAGAACTATACCAATAAGCATGAGTCGTAACGGGGCAAAGAAACCTCCCCCAACTGGGGAATACGTATTCATAAACCGAGTGAACAGACGGATTCCCATAATGATCAACAACCCACCAATAACAGCACGGTTGTTTCCTGCGCCACCCATTAGCATACCGATCCATATTGTAACGGTCAACGTAATGGTCGTGAATGTGGGTGCGATAGATCCGTTATAGAGCGGTACCATGGCCCCAGCGAATCCAGCCAGCGCGGCCCCCAGAACAAACACGACGAGTTTGTATCGACCAACTTTTTTACCGATAGATCGTGCCCCATCGTTGTCGGCTCGGATGGCGCGCAGCACACGCCCATACGGTGCATCCGTTAGTTTTGTCACGACCGCGTAGGCGGCGACGAGGATACCACTAAATATCAACAGCGTCGCGGTAAGTCCGGTCTTGTACGATGCAGCAACTGCTCCGATCGGTTGTGGTATATTCTGGATTCCCGTCTGACCGCCGAATATCGGCTGAACGCCGTTGATCAGCCGAATGAAAATCTCGGCCCCAGCGAGCGTTACAATTGCCAGATAATCATCACGGAGCTGTAGTGACGTTGAGCCGAGAAGAAGCCCAACAGCACTTGACAACACGACGGCTGCGACAAGGCCAACCGGAATCGGCAGTCCAAACGTGACTCCTGCGAATGATCCGCTAGAAGCCATCATTGCCATTGTATACGCTCCGACGCCAAAGAACAGGTGCGGACCGAAGTTTATGAGTCCGGTATGCCCGACCTGAAGATTGACGCCGAGAATAACGAGCCCGTACAGGGCCGTCAGTATCCCGAGATCCACTGCAGGAAGCAGGAAATCCGGATAGACGATTCCGACAGGCGAAAATGCTAGCAACACGCCAACGGTAATAAGCACAATGCTGACCGGTGCTGCCGTCGCCCGCTGTTTTACCCAATCGAGACGCCGGTTAATTTCAGTTGTGTAGCTCATGTTGCCACCTCTACATCTGCAATGCCGCTCGGTCTGATTAGCAACACTACAATCAGGATTAGGAACGCGACTCCTGTTCCAAGCGTGGTGAACGTTGATGGAAGGTAACTTGTCGTAAGTGTTACTGCCCCACCGATTATGTACGCACCTGCAATTGCTCCGTATGCACTTCCGATACCGCCGAGAATGGCAGCAGCAATCAATAGTAGCAGGTACTCCATACCCATGAGGGGAAATACATTAGTACTGGCGGCGATCAAGAAGCCTGCCAGTCCAGCAACACCCGACATGGCAAGCCATGTATTCCGTCTGATACTACTCGTATCAACGCCACAGACCTCTGCTAGGTCTTCATCGCTTCCTGTTGCTCTCATTGCGATCCCAACATCCGTTCTTTTGAACATCAGGTGAACACTGGCGATGACGAGTACTGCCATCCCAATGACAAGCAATTGGGTTGAATTGACAAAGAATCCCCCGAATGCATCAAACCGATATACCTGTGTGGGAAGGATTACCGTTCTCGGTTCGCTGCTGAAAACGATTCGGAAGGCTCCCCGTAGAACATACCCAACGGCGATCGATCCAAGCATTAGCATGATCGGACCCGCTCCCGACCGTCGCAACGGACGATAGAACGTTCGGGCCAAGCCGTAGCCAACAAGCCCTGATGTGATAATCACTATAGGTATCGCAAGGATAGATCCAACCTGTCCAGCGATCAGAACGCCGAGGTAGCCGCCGATGGTCAACCACTCACCGTGAGCGAAATTGATCATCCCAACAACTCTATAAATGACGCTGAAGCTGAGTGCAGCGATAGCTATGAACGACCCAAACTCCAAACTAAAAAGCAACGACTGAACTGGGGATACCATTTTGGATTGTGTGTTTTGTTTCCGACTGTAATTCTCTAGTTGTTGGCCAAATACTCAGCGAATGCAGGGTCAGTGATTATCTCAGCGATGTCTTCTTCTGAGATCCGTTCGTCTTGAGTGAAGGTCGCATCCTCGACGCTGACATCGAAGGTTGTACCAGGCGTAGCAATGTTCCCTTTGTCAGTGAAGTTGAAGCTGGAAGTAGCACCCTGATAATTAATCTCGTTGCCTGCTTCGAGTTCCTCTTTGCCCTGCTCAAAAGATGTGACTTCCACTGAATCTTCAGTGGGCCGCGTGACAGGGCCGATATTTTGCTGAATTGCTTCAGGGCTGGCAGACCCTGCTCGCTCGATCGCCAGCATGGCAGCGTGAATACCGTCCCAAGCAGCGTAGTTCCATGGGATCATGTCTTGATCAGTGTACGATTCGTACATCTCCCGAACTTTTTCTTTTTGAGGGCCACTTGGGAGCTGGGAATACATCAACATCTCAGCATCCGGAGTGCCGATGGAACTCCGTAGGTTTTCGAGTAACTTCTCCTGTTGAAGAATATTTTCGAGCATGACGGGCACACCATACCCGCCCTGATCCCACTCACGGAGGACAACCTGTGCATCTTGGATACCGATCGCAATTACCCACAGGTCGAGATCCCCTTGGAACAGCCGACTAAGTTCGGATTGGTAGCTCGATTTTCCCTCTTCAACTTCGATCCGTCGCTGCATGTTCAACTGGTCAACAGGCTTGGTGGATGCAATGAGTGCATTCGACCACGCTCGCTCGCCGGCACTGGTTCCATTGAGAACACCGAAGTTTTCCACGCCACGATCGCGCATACCAATCGCGGCGGCAGCGGTGGAAACTCCGTCCCCTGGAACCGACCGCCAGACCCACTCATCATCGCCCATATCATCCGGCGTCCCGTTGTCGCCACCGCGGGTATCTTTGAATGTGGATCCCATCCATGGAGTGATAAGCGGCATCTCCTGTCGTTGAATGAATTCCCACAACGGAACCAGCGTTGAACTGTTGTATCCCATCAGGAAATCTGCATTATCCTGATTGATATGTTGTTGCATCACTTGACGAGCCTGATCGACTTGCACCGCTGTATCACGACGCGACATCTCCAAGGTTCCGCCGAGAGGCCCACCCTGCTCGTTGATCGTCTCGATAGTCATATCCAACAGCGGTCCCATGGAATCCTCATTGAAATCCCATTTTCCAGTGAGTGAACCACCGTATCCCATGAGAACATTCGGGCCGCTATCCGAGCTATCGCTCGACTCTGATGATGAACTGCCGTCACTTTGACTACTGCAACCAGCAACGCCAACTGTTGCAGCAATTGCGCCTATACCCTTCACAAAGTTGCGTCTTTGTCGATCCATTCTCGACATTGGCATCCAATCATAGGTGATATAAAAAAATTTTCATAGGGATGTTCAAGTAAGAGATATTATTATGAGTATATGCATTGTATAAGGATAACGTGACATCCTCTGCGACGGAAACGGGGGATTCTCGCTGTGAGACAAGATAGCCAGTCGAAGGCCCCTTCAGTGCCTGTCGCACGCGTGTGCCCTTTAGAATGTCAGTCAGAGTCCCAAAACCGATCACCGAACATCTGTGCTCTGGTGCTTCTACAATCACCTCATCGGTGATTCGATTATTGAATCAATTGTTAAGGTATATTCATTTATATTCTATAGGCTGAGCAGGTCGAGTTCCTCGGAGCTTGCCTCCAAGGCGGTTCACGACAAAGAGAGAAGGGCGAATTAGATTGTCCCACCCAATCCAGAATCAGTAGCCTATCGCTGAGCCGTCACTTCGTGGATCGGCTCCGCCTTCAAGAATTCCGTCGCTACTTATTTTGATTGCTGCTGCGTGTCCCATGCTATCATCATAGTCCCGACCGACAGCAACCGGCTGTCCACGACGTTGTAGTTCATTGAGAACACTATCCGGAATACGACCTTCCAATGAAAGCGATTTCGATTCTTCGCCCCACGTTCGACCAAACAACCAGCGTGGAGACTCTATAGCTGTCTGTACGTCGTAGCCGAAATCGACGATCCTGGTGACCAGAGCGGCCTGGGTTTGAGGTTGCCCTTCTCCTCCCATAGTCCCGTATACAAGCCACGGCTCTCCGTTACGTGTCAATAAAGACGGGATCAGCGTATGGAACGTCCGTTTGCCCGGTTCAAGACTATTGATATGACTAGAATCCATCGAAAAGAAAGACCCTCTGTTCTGTGGAATTATACCCGTGTCGCCCGCGACTATTCCACTACCGAAGTCATAATAGATCGATTGAATCATAGAGACTGCCAATCCATCGTTATCTACAACAGACAAATAACACGTATCCCCGCCGGCATCGTTAGATTTCGCAGTGGTGCCCTCCGGAGCCATTCCAGCTTTCGGTGACGGTGGGAGAGACTTACTTGAATTAATCAACCCGCGACGTTGTTTGAGATACGAATCCGACAACAAGGAATCAATTGGTACGTCGGTGTAATTGGGATCTGTCACCCACGCATCTCGGTCAGCAAACGCTATTTTCACTGCTTCGGCCATATGATGATAGTAGTCGGCAGTGCTGTCGCCCAAAGATGCGACATCAAGCCCATCTAATAGCCCGAGAATTTGGAGTGCAGCTACTCCCTGTGTGTTTGGCGGAAGCGAGTACGCAGTATATGACCGGTAATCAACGCTGATCGGATCTACCCACTCCGCACTATAATTTGTAAAATCAGACTCGGATAAGGGAGAGACGTTATCAAGACCTTTGCAGATTTCCTCAGCGATCTCTCCTTCATAAAATCCGTCTCGTGGGCCCAGCTGAGCGATAGCTTCGAAGGACTCAGCGAGATGTGGCTGTGGAAGAACGGAGCCTGGTTCAGGCACGTCCCCATCGTCGAGATATGTCTTACTAGCTTGTGGATCCTCGGATAAAATATCAGCATCAAGAGCGATCCAGCGACTTAGATTTGCGGTCACTGGGATACCTTCCCGAGCGTGAGCAATGGCATCTTCGAACAACCGACTCCACGCTATTTTCCCATACTGCTCGTGAGCAAGTCGCCAGCCGTCAACAGCTCCCGGAACAGTAAGAGCAGAGGCATCTCCCCGATCAGGGATCTCACTGTGTCCTCGTGACTCATAATAGTCTATCGTCGCTGATTCAGCAGCAGGGCCACTCGCATTGATCCCCTGTACATCCCCATCATCGGCTATCAGCCAGAAGCCATCACCCCCAAGCCCAGCCATATGTGGATATGCGACACACAGTGTCGCATTTGCTGCGATAGCAGCGTCAACAGCCGAGCCACCCTCTCGAAGTATATCAATGCCTGTGCTACTCGCTATATTATGAGGGGTTGTAATCAGTCCGTGCTGTGCTCTTGTCGGAGGTCGTCCGACGTGCGATTGATCAATCATTGTCTCTAAGTGTTATTATTTTACGTTTCTGTTACTACTCCACAGTTCTGTATTTAGTCAGTGATAATTAAAGGTTTTTTATTTGATTATGTATACTTATTTTTGAGAGTGTATGCTACTAATACTCCTACTCCAGGGAATAATGCGAGGGATAGAAACGTTCCATCCACGCCGATTGTGGTAAGTAGATATCCAGAGAGAGCAGCACCTGAGGCACCGATACCAAATGATATGAGATAGGTGTATCCGTAGGAAAGGCCACGATCGTCGGGAGGGCTGTGATTGGCGATGGTCGCTTGGTAGAGTGGCTGTAATGCAAATAAAAAGAACCCAAGAAGAGCGCAAACTGTTATCAACGGAAGGAGTCCCACTCGTGCAGCGGGGACAAAACTGATCGAGACAATCACCAGGCTTGCAAACACCGCAACTAGTCCCGTCGTCGGAGAGATTCGATCAGAAACCTTACCTCCGGCATACTGTCCGCTAATTCCGACCATCAGCAGCCCCACATAAACATAAGATGAAAGGGTAAACTCCTCTGCAAGCGGGGTTCCAGGCTCGAACAACTGGATATAATTCGACACAGGGGGAAGGAATTGATCGAGCACATCCGGGAGAAAAGTGAGCATTCCTCTGTAGAATAGTCCATTCATCATAACTATCGCCATTGCGAGAGTAAAGCCAATTGTAAAGAGCGATCGGCTGTCGGTGAGGAACACCGATAGCGACATCGGCGCGTCTTCCTTTGACTGATCATCTTTGGCAGTGTCGTCCGAAGCAGTGACAGCTGCGGCCTCATTGAATTCAGTAGTCAGCGCGTAGACAATTGCTAAGATAGTCGGAAACACTAGCAATCTGGTGACGATTCGCCAATCAAAGGTGAGCAACAACAGTGCTGTAAGCAGTGGGCCGAGGGCAATGCCAATATTGCCTGCCATACCATGATAAGCGAATGCCGATCCACGATTGTCTATCCCCTTCGAAAGAAGCGAGAGTCCGGAGGGATGGTAAACACTTGCTGCAATCCCCCATGCGGCCAGCGCGATCGCAATCGTGATTACCCCCTGTGCAAAACTTAATAGGAAGAAAGATAAGCCCATCCCAGCCAAACATCCCATAATCAATCGTCGTGATCCAAGACGATCAGCGAGAACACCACCAGGGAGGGCTCCGACTCCAAACAACCCGTAGCCGATCGATACGACGATGCCGAGGGTTGCAGTAGTAACCGGAAATTCGGCAAGCCAAATAGCAACTAAAATCGGAATCGATAGTTCGTATGTGTGTACGATTGCGTGGGATATACCAGTGAATAAGACTATAGAACGAGAGTTATCGTTCATACTTCGGGCGATTAGAGCGTTTCGACCACGGCATTTAAAATTTTTGGAGTGGCTTATTTGCCCCCTAAAGATATCCAAGAATGCTTCTCTGTTGCAAATGAGCGGGTTGAACGCCAACCCGAATCGAGTCGATTTTCGATCCGTGTTCTTAATTGAACTGTAGCTTCGATAATCTGTTCTCGCTGTTGATCACTAACATCGATTGGGAACAATACACCGACGCAACCATGGCAAAAGTCTTCATCGTCAACTATTGGGACAACAATGGATCTGGTTGATATCGACGGCATGATTGGGCCAAGAGCATAGCCCTGTTCAGAGATCGTTTTTTTGATTTCAGCAAGATCGTACGCGGGTGGGGTATTATCTGGTAGCTTCTGCGACTCGATTGATGCTATGACGAGGCCTGTTAGTGAATTCTCAAACGGTAATGTCGTGCCAATTGTAAGATCAATCCCATCCGGCAGCTGTTGGGCATCAATTACAATAGAGTCCGTTACCGCTTGTTCGCTGAGAATAAGACCGGTATCGAGACTATCAGCGGCATCAGTTAGCGGGACATGAGCAGCATTAAATAGTCGAGAGTTTGACCGAGATTGAAAACCGATATTAACCATCTTTGGCGTCAATTGGTACTCTTCGCCGATTTTCCGCACATAACCGAGTTCACGAAGCGTACTGACGTGGTTATGAACTATACCCTTGCTAATGTCAAGTTGCTCAGCGATTTCAGATATCCGAACCCGATCAAGCCGGCTAAGGTGTTCTATTATCTCGAACGTTTTTTGACTAGTCTTTACAGGACGGTTAGCTTCGAATTTCATACGCTACGATTGCGGATCAAGAGGTATAATTATTATGTGAAGGTGAATCGACCAGAAGACGTTCTACTATGTAAAACGAGAACGTTTTGAGCAGCATCAATATGATTGTGAATTAGTGTCGTACTGAAGAACTGAATTTGGATTATCAATAGCCCCCCAGCCAAATCGTTATCATTGATGCTTGAAACCACCTTCCAGACAAGTTAATTGGTGTTAGTAAAAGTATTTGTGAAAATAGAACAGTCAACCAGTTGAAATCAATATAAACCGGATCTCTCAGCTTTTGACCGAATACGTTTTGCCATCTCATACATCTCCTGATCGATGATCTTCCCATCAATAGCGGCAACTTCCTCTGAGGGGGTTGACTCGAATGTTTCTACAATCTGTTGGGCTCGTGCAGCCTCCTCCTCTGTTGGCGAAAATACCCGATTAACGGTAGCAATCTGTTCAGGATGAACCACAATCTTTCCATCGTATCCGAGCGCAGCTTCAGTACGACATGCTTGTTGAAATCCCTGTGAGTCGTAAGGTTCAGTGTGAGGTCCACCAATTGCAAGAAGTCCAGCACTTGCAGCCGCTTGGGATACGCGTGATAACGGGTAATGCCAATAATGACCCGGATATTCATCGACACTATGTGATGCACCAATTGAAGTGGCGTAGTCCGCTGGGCCAAATATTAATGCATTAAGCCGACTACTGGCATCTGCGACTTCAGAAATAACATCCATTCCAGCAGCAGTCTCGATCTGTGCGCTAATTTCAACTGATCCAACACTAGAACCCAGATTGGTTTCGACTGTTTTCAGGAGTGTAGCTACTGTTTTTATATCTGAGGGAGACTGTACTTTCGGCACAATCAGCGAATCAATTGCCGTTCCGACAGCATCAATCACCTCAATAATATCATTATGCCACCACCGTGTGTCCGTCCCGTTTATTCGGTAAGTGAGCGTCTTTTCGCTCCAATCATGTTTGCCGATAGTTTCGATTAGCTCGGTGCGAGCATCACATTTTTCGCTGGGTGCTAAGGAATCTTCAAGATCAATAAATAGTTCATCTGCATCACTGCCTATAGCCTCCTCAATAAGTTGTGACTCATTGCCTGGAATCCCCAGATGAGATCGACGGAGTACATTTTTTTGTGACATTAATTCACTATCTACGGTGTGTATATAAATAAGCTTGGAATGACAAGAAATTTAATCCGGTTCTTAAATTATATTCTCGATTAATACCGATATTGGTAACTTGATCTCAGTTGATCCTTACTCACCATTTGGGACAGATATAGTGGTGTCCCAAAATAGGTGGGACAAAACGAGCTTCCAATGTCAGGCTGGCTGTTCGATATCATCTGACACAACGTCCCAATCAGCAGGAGAAATAACATTTGCATTAAATTCACCAGCTTCGGGATAAGCTGTAGAGACAAGGTAATTTGTTCTTTTCTCAAGATATTTCATGAGCGTATGAATATGTTCACTGGCCAGACCTCCGAGATCATCTACAAGTATACATGGAACCTGATCAGCAACATCAAACGCTTCATAACCAGCCAATGCTGTTATGAAGCCGATTAACTCGACTTCACCCTCTGAAAGTGCATCAACGGAAATCTCTCGACCATCTCTGACAATGATTAGTTCTAGACGTGTAATCCGCCCTGACTCGTCAATATACTTTTCTAACCGCGCCTTTTCAAAACTTGGGTTAAATTTCGTCACGACATCTTCAAGTGCTCTATCGAACGCAATACGTGCAGACTCGATAACATCTTGCCTACGTGAGCGTAGCGTCTCAATCCTATCAGAGATCTTGTTGACTTCTTTTTCGAGGTTATCACATTCTTCAGCACGCTTTTCAAGTGAATCTTTTTTATCCTGAAGGCTCCCAAGTTCAGCCTCATTCTGTGCAATTTCTTTTTCTAACGACTTCCGTCGATCATCAGTCTCCTCAATTTTATTCTCAAGGTTTTCAACATTCTCAGTATGCTCTTCTAATTCGCTCTTGGCAGCAGAAATTTCACCTTTGGAGTCCGTCAAGCCGGTTCGGAGTCTGTCTAGATTTTCTTTGAGCTGCGTTTTTTCACGACGCTTTTGATCGATATCGTTCTTCCTTTCTTCGAGGTCGGATACGGTTGTTTGTAGTTCTGAATGACGGTCTCGACGGTCGGCAATCATTTCACTGATCTCTTCCATACGGTTTTCGACGGTATCGCGTGTTGTATCAGTGCCACAAACCCAACAGGAGAGATAGTCATCATCGATCTGTCGATCAATATCTGCGAGCAAATCAAGATGATCACCATCCAAGACTGTATTTGTAGCATTGTATAGTGCCTCCAAGGTCTCTATTTCTTGATTTATTTCACGAAGTTTGGAGCGGTTTTTACTCAAATTTTCAGAAAGATTTGATTCTGAAGGAATGGACAAAGATGATAATCTCTTTTCTTTTTCCTCGATTTGGGATTTGAGAGAATTTATTTTTCCTTCAAGCCTATTGATTCGCTGATTGACTTGTTCACGCTTGCGCCTTGCCTGCTTGAGTTCCTCCCGTAGCTCTTCTTCCTCACCGGTATCGCTTGGATCTCCCTCAAGATTATCAAGTTCTGTTTGCAATTCGGATAGTTTAGACTCTACACTGTTGATTTGTTCTATTTTAGATGGTAATTTTTCAGCAGCTTTCTCAGCACGGTTCAACTCGGTTTGAACCGTCTCGCGTTTAGATTTCAACTTGGTGATCTGCCCCTCAATATCCTCACGTCTCAACGGTTCAATTAGATGGGGAGTCAAATCGTTACCCTCACGAACGGCCGTTCGAACTGTATTTGATTCATCAAGAAATGCGTACAATTCTGCGGCAACCTGATGCCGTTCTTTATCGAGGTATGTTTCTCCATCTAATTGTACGGCTCCACCAGTTCTCTCAAGCCGACAATCATATTCTTTATGAGGTGTTTGTAGTCGTATATAACCGCTATCGGCTCCATTCGTAAGCGTAGCAGATGTTGCTGATCCTAATAATATTGTTTTTATAGCAATTATTAGCGATGTTTTTCCCTGCCAATTAGACGCTTGAACAGTATTCGCACCTTCTTGGAAAGTTACAGTACCATTTCGGATACCCGCTATATTTGAGATTTCAATTTCCCACATTGTACTAAATTTGAGGAGAAGCTACTTAAAATGGTCGCCGAATACCGTTCTTATTAATTATGATGATCTGGACAAACATACCCCTGTTCATACGCTGTTTCAACTGTTACTCGTTTAGGGCATTTTGAACAGGATAGGTATGCCTGTACTTGCAGCTCTGAATCTGCAATACCACTGATCTCCTCTTTGTTGTCTAACGATTGTAGAGCCGAATCCAAATGGGACCGGTAGGTGTTTGCCGCCACACGTATTCGGTCAATTTCCCATTCTGTCTCTGAGTCCGAACTTTCCTTGCTTGCATCTAAGCAATTCTTGAGATGTCGGGATAGCGTGCTTTTGCTAATGAAGTGTTTTTTAATTGTCTTACCGTCGATGCCATCATCTGCGAGTTCTAAAATCAGTTCTTCTCGTTCATGATCGGGAATCTCCTTGTTCTGTAATGCTCGGTAATCTGAATCGATCCGGACAGTTGAATCAGATCGGCCGTGTTCACGATATACTTTTTTGAGGATTTGTTTGTTAAACCACTCTGTAAGCGTTCGTAGTCCTGTCGCTTCTTTACTGCCACCACCAATCCATTTGTCAACGAGATACGTATCAATATCTTCGCCCGCCCGCACTGGGGGAGATATAGCAAATTCCGACTGGACACGACTCATTTTACAACAGTGCTCGGAAGTCATTCTTATTTCAAAGTATCTGCTCTAAACTAATTGTTATGGTTTGAGAGTTAGATCGTGTCTATTTAGTAGCGTTGTGCCCGGTAATAAAAAACCTGTAACCACGTTTCAGCTGTTTTCGATTCGACGTGGTTACAACGGCTTGAAAATAATAATTTTTATTTTCATAATTACAACATATTTTTAATATTGTACTATTCTATTAATTTTCGCATCTAAAATCGAGCCCATGTCGGTCGAGTGCTGTTTGGATACAGTTAGTATCATCATTGAGAAAGATGGCGTTGTCAACGTCGTGTTTCTCGTGGAGTTCGCGGAGAAAAAATTTCAGAAAATGCGGTTATATACGTGTCAAACAGCCGGGTGTAGAGAAAATTTCTTGTCTCGAGGTTGGCTGCAGCGTACAGCTAGTATTGATTATCGTTAATGAGAATCACCTATTTGTTGAGCGCGATCTGATCCGGTGCTGCACCGCAATCAGACAGTAACTCGACCTTCGGTACTTCACGAATGAGGTAATCGGCCGAGTTAATACGTTGCGCTAATTGGTAAAAATATCTGGTTCTGTATGTGTTAGAACTCAATTTCCTCGTACAGGTTGGAATGGACGTTCCCTTCCGGTCGAAACCGAGGATCACTGTGCAACTAATTCATCGCGTACGTGAGGTGGCGATTGAACGACTTCGAGTAGGGTGGCTCCCTCCTACCGGGTTTGATCTTCAGTAGAGCTATCAGTAGTCACTACCTCCATTTTTAGTTGTAATCGTCGGTGAGTCGGTCGCAGACACGTTTTACGTGGGTTCTCGATCGGGATTCGTCCGTGTAGCGGTATCTCCGAGCTGAAAAACTGGCGATCTCGTTCAGCAAAACACCGGCATTCACAACTACAGGCCTGATTTTTGGTATAGCAATATATAGTTTATTCGTGTTTTGCTTGATTAACGGGTTATGTATTACTTAGTGTGATGTCTGTAATAGACACCTGACTCACCAAAAATATTAGATAGTAGTAAGATAAATGCTACCCCAACAGAATGGCGGATATCAAATCACCCCAAACCACAGCGAGGCCGTTCCCGTGAGCGAATCTCAGTACCAGTGGTCTCGAAAGTCGCTCGACGAGTTAGTTGATTTCTACTACAGTGAGATTCGACCGGCGATGAGAGAAGCCGACTACGACCCAGATCACGGTCGTCCCAGCTACGAGTGGCTGGCCGAGCATGGCTTCTCGGGATTGTCCTACACCCTTCAGGAGCATCATGACCTGACGGTCAAGGAGTTCTTCGTCGAAGAAGTCGGTCTTGGTGACGACACTCCAAGGGACTACGACGATGATTCCGGCTACGATTGGGAGATTCGGAACGACAAGACACTCGAAGCGATCAAGCGGTACCTCTCGACGCAGCGAGATCGCGGGGAGCTGGCTGAATCCACTGTTACGAGTCGACGCTCCCGACTCGCAGAGTACGCCCGGATCTACGAGCAGCTGCATGGGCCAGTCAGCCTCACTCGGAACCTCAATGATATTGAGGAGCGGCCCGCCGAAAATGACCGCTGTATGGCCGTCTTCGACGTACTCAAAGACCGGCTCTCGACCGATCAATCGCGGCTCAAGTACCTCGGTGACGTACAGCAATTCTACGACTACCAGGTGCGGTTTCAGGGCGCGAAGTACAACCCACTCGATGGAGCTAATAATCAGTTCCGCTGGGAAATCGACAATCCGGACAACAAGACCGTTGATGCCGACGGCATGCGGGCGATCTACGAGGCCGCCGAGAGTATCGACGAGAAGCTGTTAGTGTTGGCTCTTGGAGCGTGGGGATTGAGGACGAACGAGGTTGCTTCGCTCACGTTGGATCAGTTCGTGCTTGATGACGACGAGGACAACCGAATCGTCTTCGAGCAGCGGAAGAACGGCCCCGGCGAGGTCGCCGTGCTGTTTGGCGTTGATATCCTGAAACAGCGAATCGTCGATCTTGATGAGCCGGGGTGGGACGGCTATTTCTTTCCCTCTGCTCGGTCATCAACGGGTCATATCACACCGCAGACAGTCACGAATCGGTTCAAGCAACTTGCTGAGGTCGCCGGTGTCACCGTTGAAGGTGCAACGCCAACTGCCAAGATGGGGCGGCGATTCTGGTATACGACATACAACGAGGCCGTCAAACAGATGATGGAGGGATTAGAGGGAATCGCTGCTGACCAAGGTTCGTCAAGTACCGAAATTATCTCCCAGAACTATCTCTCGGAAGCCGAGAAACGTCGATACCGCCGAAAGGCAATGCGGGACGAATTGAAAGTAGTGTTTGGTGATTAGTCCGTATAAATGGTGTAAACACCTGAGGAAATTCATGATTTAGTTGGTAATAACCAAAATTTTTAACACAAAACAGTCTAATTTTTGATTATGTCTTGGGAGGAGGAATTGCAGAATGAATTTGATTGGAATGAAAACACCGAGCCAAGTCTGGATGTAGTGATTAAGCAGGCGAAAGATCACGGGTTTGATTCCGCATCTGAATTGGTTGATAAGATGGAGGATGCTCCATCAGATACATGTCCAACAGGATCAGAGAAGTGGAAATGGTTTAGAGAATATGCTAAGTCGTTTGGATATGATTAGTGATACTCTTATTAAATCATCAATCGGTGGGTAACTCTTCAGAAGGACACTGATTTAAGCTGCCGAACTCCCTCTCATGGTGTAATGTTTTTTCTTCTAACTCAGTCAAGAATCTTTTTGCATCCATAACTGCGTCATTCACTTTTTCTCTTTTACATGTGAAGTAAATATCACTAAGGTAGTGATTAGGATTGTTAGATATATGGTTTGAGGTCTCAAAATCATACTCAGAGAGAATTTCTGTTGTTTCATTTACTATCCATTTAGCTACTGAATGTTTTCGCATAGAATCTTCATTTTCAAGTAGATCCGGATAGTTTCGATCTGTATAGTAGCCACTAGGAGCTGGGATTTTACCAATAATAACCTCCATCTTATCATTTTCTTGTGTCAGTAGGAGAATTTTCGAATCACTAGACTGGAAGGGTGTGGAAATTGAATACACTATATCAGCTTTGTCTTCAACTTTTGATGATCTTGCTAATTTGGACATCTTAATTATTCGACTTTATCTTCCTGTTTAAATAATTTTGTGTGACATCTCGAAACAAGAATCATGAAACAAGTCAAGTAGTTCATTCATGTGTTTATTAATAATCTATGTGGTTCCAAGTATTCCTGAGATCAAGTCGGATATTATTTCTCCAATTCCCCCGCTGCTACTTGATTGATCGTTCTGTTCAGTATCTGATGAAGTCTGGTCCTGTTCTCCAGTCCCACTGGCAGACTCAGTATCACTCTCTTCGGTTACATCGTCAGTAGCCCTATCCTGAGTCTCCTCACCATCTCTATTTTCCGTTTGCTCAGTTGTGCTTGTCTCTGTATCCACATCACTCGTTGCTGAGGTTGATGCATCTACTTCGGGGTTGGCCTGTCGTTCAAGCGTGTCCGAGACGGCTGAACTTTGTTGCTCAATCAGATCCTCTGCCGACGCAGTGTCAATTGAACCCACTCGTTCGAGATCGTAGGCAATCAGAACCGATCCTCGTGGTAGATCGCCCTCAATCCTATCTGTAGAGACAACTTCACCGATGACTCTGTACTTCCCTCGTCGTGTTTCACTCAACTGACGCTGCTCAATAGAAGAGGCTGCGATAATGCCAATCAGATCGTCTCGATTTTCAGGTAATTGCTCCCACGCAACGCCACCGTGCAAAATCGTATCGACTGGTGGCAGTTGGCTGCCGGTTGCGGATTCGGCTACCCGCTTGGTGCTAAATGTGTTCATGTAAAGATTCGCCTCGAAGCTGACTGTCTCTCCGTTGTAGGCCGATGGGTTCGATGAAATCTCCGAGATGCCAGATACTGACTGCGCATCGTAGCTCTTGTCGATTGTGTATAGTATCGGTGTGCTGGAGTCAGTCGGCAGAATATTGTCTTCCTGTTGGGCTTGGATGAACTCCCCAGCGGGCGAAGTTGGATCAGCGATAATCCCGCTCATCGTCACCGGTGTGTTGTCCCAGTATTCCATCTCGTATGACGCTGTGACAACATGGGGCCGAGAAATATCTCCCAAGACGTTTCCAACATTGTCTCCATTCAACCCATTCAGCACCGTATTGGATTGCTCACCGACTGCTCCAAACAGTTCCTCGGGAGCTAATGGATCGTCTACAAGCACACCAGCTGTCGCTTCGTACGTGCTTTCCTCGTAGTCTAAGGAGATGCTTCGATGGTTCGCATCGATCTCAACATACTGGCGGTCGTACTCGTCGGTATTCTCGTAGACTTCTCCAACACTCACTTGGGTTGGCTCTCTGAACTCGACACTATCTGCCACGATTGGCTGGATATCCAAGCTGTTCTGATTCCCAGTGAGAGTGATATCCCCGAGGTTGTACGAAGTACCCTCTACTGACGCATAGCCCTCTTGTGGGTCAGTAGCGGTAAACACGAGATAGAGGTTATCTGAGGTAGCAACCACGAATCCCTGTGAGGCAGCGTTTTCGGTTACTGCATCCGGAATATCTTCCCGAACCTCATCAACCTCGGATTGGATAGAATCGGGGGCAACGAACGCTGCTCCCTCAATGGAAACACTAGTTCCTAGGTTTTCAGTGGTCTTCTCTAATTGAGATCCGTCTACTCCGTCTTGGACATCGTCTGCGGTATCTTCAACGTCATCTGTGGTGTCGTCGATATTTTCCTGAGTGTCATCGACCTGATCTTCTGCATCGTCGACGGTATCTTTAGTCTCATCCTCAGCGTCGTCGACCGTGTCTTCGGTCTCATCGACCGTATTCTCGACTTCCTCCTGTGTATCCTCTCCAGTATCTTCCGCAATTACGTCAATAGAGACAGTTTGCGTTGTCCGATCAATGTTCGTGGACTGCTCGCTAAACGAACCTTCTCGCGTCAATTGCCCACTCACATCGAAGTATACCTCTGTTTCACCACTCCCCTGGACTTGGTGCTGAATTGCGATATCAACTGAGCCTCCATCGGTTAGACTGACTTCCTGTGTTCCAACTTGACTCCCATCAACATAGAGAGTGAATTCGAGATCTGCCGACCAGTCAGCTGGGAGAGTTGGGATCTCTCCGCTGGACTCCACCGTCACGGTCTCGCCGGAAGTCGCCTCAGACGGCGCGTTGATATCGCCAATATCTAAATTACTGGCATCAACGCCGCTTTGAGCTGCGACTGGGCTACTTGCACCAACCAATGCGATAATCAGTGCCATCAAAATCAGGCTCGTTAACGTACTGTTTGTGGTCATGGGGTTGTATCGGAATGTCTGATCCGAACTGGTAGGATACTCACTCATCACTCGAATTCCACGGATAGGCTACTACCTGTAACAAATCCCCAGCCTCCATTTCAAGAGCATCAACTTCGGGTTGCGGCACCGTAATAGATCGGTGATCGTCGAGGCGTACTTTGAACATCGCCATCCCGGCGGTCGGATCGTAACCGGTTGGTGGCTGTCCTTGGGCCGACTGACTTCCTCTCATTTGCTCTTCGGGAGTGTTCTGGGAAGTCCCATGGACATCCGTTTTGATATCATCAACAACCGTTTTGAGTGCCTTGCTAGCATATTTTCCCGGATACCACCCTTCACGCTGTTCCGTTTGCTGTTGGGTCTGGGGACGATCTTCTTGAGCGAGCTGAACCACTGTATCAAGTGCTTCCTGAAAACTGCCAGCTTCCTCGCCGTGTGTCTGGGTGTGGATGCGTCTCACTTCGACTGCGAGATCCTCGTTAATTGTGGGTCGAGGCATACATCTTGAGCTTGTGCTGATAGGATAAAAATATTTGTACTTCAGTACATATGTACGTACATGGCCGCCGGGGTTGTACAACAGCCGCTTGGGAATGCTATCACACTGCATCACCGGTCGGCCGCCAAATCAGTCGGTCGGAGTGACAATCCGACTACTGCGGTAGGACTCCGGTACAACGACGCACAAACCGAGTACGAACCATCACTTCAACCATGACCTATCCCCCATCGCTCACACGACGCGGACTCTTGCAGCGAACAGCTGTCGGTGCCACACCACTCTCGGTTCTCGGTCACCGCGGCACGGACACAGACGACGCAAACTCAAACCGAGACGGAGACGCTGCGAACTCCGAGGGTAATCCCGTCCCTGAAACCGACCTCATTGAGGACTATCTCGGCGTGACGGCCCTCTCTTACGACGATCCGAGCGGCGAACTCACCTATCGGTTCGAAGATGACGATCCAGATGTCGCCGAAGACTGTGTCTATCGCATCGGCCAAACGCTCGCCGTACAGGACGGCGACGAAGCAGGCCACCAACATGAAGCAGCGGAGGTAATCGTCGATGCCCGTTTCGAGATGCACCTCACAGCGGCGGAGGCATCGAAGCTCCCCGCATTGTACCGCGAGTACGACGACAAGCTTGGTGACGCCACAGCCGAGAGTGACGATGAAACAGTCTCCACCTCACAGCTATCGATTAAGTCGTATCCCGGCCTCTTCACCCACTACACCGAGACTCCTGGCGACCACTCACGTGACGGTCTGAACGTCGTCTGGTACGTCCAGTCGTTCCCATGGGGGATGCTCTACTGGGATGTCATCTACGACCCTGCCGCATCGGTCTCACTGGAGGTCGATCCGCACCATGAGCGGCTCCGTAAACGGAGCTCCCGCGACTGGGATGTGCCGTCGCTGGCCGCCAAGAGTCATTGGCAAGAAATCCATCGCAGCGACCGTTCCGGAAAAACCGGCAAGGGCCGCTACAGTGGTGATATCTCACCGATCCTCGCACACGCGCGAACCTTTGATAAGTCTGCGTTAGAGCGCGTCGACGAACGCCTCTGGACGACAACCGAGCCAACTCAGTCCGCGATTGTCGCACTCAACACCTACCGCTAGGATCACTGACCAGTCACTCACCACCTCACCTCACAACTCACACCGACCATGACACGACTACCACGACTCTCCCGACGTGAATTGCTTCAGACCTCGGCTCTATGGCCCGCTGTACCGGTGATCTCGGGAGACGTTACGGCAGAAGA
>P_A23_Liq_3_FmtDRAFT_1000058_pt1 | contig 21751 bp, 20 predicted proteins | sample PonA233FremontCA_FD_10237 | JGI IMG/M metagenome (IMG submission 10237)
TGGGGTTGCCGTTGGTGTCGCCGTCGGAGAGTTCTGTGCGCTAAATGAAGCAGTATCTGTTCGCCGTTCCTGTGCGCTCATATCGTAATACTGGACAGTGATCGTGTCGCCATCCCCTGCGTTGAGTGTTCCGAGCGCATCTGTCTGACTAATATCAATTGTCCCGGTAAATACTGTGTCGCCAGCGTGTGATAGAGTAACAGTTTCACCTGATTCGTATTTTATATCATCGAAAGAGCCTGTTTCAGCTTCAAATGAGACTGTGACAGTATTATCTCGATTTTTCTGAGTGGATTTAATCGAATTTCCAGATAGCGTATCATATGTAACATCTGATTTATTTATTATACCATCCTCGTTGGTGTCAGAAACCGGACGATCTGTTGTATGCTGTGTGGTTGAGCCTAGAGAATCCTCCTGTGATCTGGACTTTTCTGTGTCAGATGCAACATTGACGATATATTCTATATCCGTCGATAAATTAGCATCATCAAGCGTGACACGAATATTATCATTTTCGTAGTAGAGACTTCTATCAAGCGTGATACTGCTTTGATTCGTTGTTGAGGCTGAACCGCTGCCAATTACATACCAATTTCCTGCGATAAGGCAGAGAATAATAAACAATACAATTGCGCGTCCATATTCGTGATTTACCATTTATAGATTTAGTTGTGACTGTCTTTCGGCTTCAATACGTGCCTGATGCAACCAACGCGACATCAAGAGATAGCGCCGCTNTCGGCGTACCTATGTGAANTGTAGAATCCGAATCAGTAGTATAAATCCTCTGTTCGAGGTTGGATAGCAAAATTGATTGAATCTGTAATTAATATAAAAATAAATCCTGAATTGGACAATAAAATAGAACGCTCATAAGAGAAAATCAAAATATCATAATACCGATATAATCCAATTATCAGGACTGAGTATTCGATTTTATATCCGTGATTTGGATCAGGCGATAGAGCGGAGTATACACTGGTATTCACTCATATATGATCACACGCAGAACTCTCAGCTGATTTTGTCGACCCGGAGATACATATTCGAGAAGGTTAGCACTGACGTGCATGGACTCCGCAGATGATGCACTTGCTGCCCGTCTTGACGCTGTCGAACGCGCTGTCAGTGAATCGACAGTAACCGATGCAATCGATTCGACTGAGGTATCATCGAATCATAATAGTGGTGTAAATCTCTCATCAGTGCCAGATCTCCAGGCTATCGACATGTCCGATACAATCGACTCTGAAAGTTCAAATCCGGACTCAACGATTACGGAGGAGACATCGCACCCTGCGCATACGAACAGCGACATGTCATCATCGGTATCAGGCGAGGAAACACCAATAGGGGCAGAGACAGATCCAGAAACAGGTCCAGAGATTATGAATCGAGTCGGAGAGATTGAATCACGTCTCAACGCAATTACCGGTGAACTGGCGGCTATCCGCGGACTTATTGAGAGTGTGAGTGCAGTTGATGAAGCCGTCGAACAACGAGCAAACATTGCGCTTGCGAAGATTGAAGCAGTCGAATCACAACTTGAAGAAGACGGGACTCAAAATATAACAACAGAATCGGAGACAACACAGCCAAACCAGCAATACAAGAATCAAGCACCCTCAAGCGACCGTTCATCGGGGGTTAATCCAAACCAAGCAGCGACACACGATACATCGACGTGTACGATCTGTGGGGGGACAGAAACACATCACCCGAGAGCTCATGATGCGGTCAAACAGCAATCAGTACCGAGATCAACTGCAGAGCGAGACATACCGACAAGAGATCAAAACAATGCTGAGAGTGAATCACGGTCTCACCGAAATCATAATACATCCGATCAAGAGGACACAGCGGAGAATCACACTGATGACTCGGATACAACGTCATTAGCGGCTCGCCTTCGTGCAGCATTTGAGTGATCCGACTGGTCATTGCGGTTGTGTTACTCCTTGCAACGATGGCGATTGCAATCCCTGCAATTACAGATGCAACACAAACGCGGACGACGACTGAATATGACGCTGCTGCTGACCGAATTGAGCGCGCCGGTCGCGAATTAGTCATGAACGAGGATGCAACACGGTCGCGATTGTATGCAGCAACACGCCATGTTGATATTACAATTCCTGTACAATCATTGACTGCACCAGAAACCGAATTTGTGGCTATCGGTGGCTCTCCGAATACTGTTGGAAACCAACCTGTAGTTACATACGCTCTCTCAGCAACGTCGGCGAAGACATCGGCTTCTCGTCGCGTGATCTCACTTCCTGTCCCGGTTCGAACACCACAAGGACCTGTCGTTTTTCAATCAGCGGGTTCTCACAATATTATTCTCTCACTCGTCCGTGAGCGATCACGTACGGTGATTGTCATCACACGCGGGTAACATTCTCATTTGCANGTNGAGTCATATTCATACATAGACGAGCACAGCCTGATGCTCAAGTAATATCCCGTCACCACGCAGTCTATGTCGATCNTATCTATTGATACTGCGAGTATGACTGGTATCAACGCATATCTCAGACGGATACTACCATCATCAGTCTGTNAACATCTATCATCTGTTGTTTCAGCGTCGACAATCGAGATGAATGCACTGTCTGATAATGCAAACTCAGACAAAGAGTCTCGATGTCACTGTTGTGTTGCCGTTGAAACACCAACTGGAACCGGGGTACCTGATCGAAGTGAACTCGTTGTTGATGCAACGGACTGTCCAGGTAGTGGTGACCTTGCATCCGCGTCTGCCTGTCGAGAGACTGTCATTGACGCACTCACACACAATGACGTCGCTATTATTCGAACGATATCCGATGGAATTGAGCGAACATACGCAGATGACGCTGCAGCCACGCTTCAAGCGATTGGGCGGTTTATCGAGCGTGTGCGGTTTCATGACCCAGAGATAGCCACTCGCGCTCGAGAGGATCCTGGAAAAGCCGCATACCACGCAACAGGTCGAGCCGGTCCCGTTGGGGATATCGCTACCGACACAGGCTTTGATTCACTTACAGAGACTGCAGTTGAGACAGCACTCAGTCCATTTGTCGCCCCGACGCTGTCTCGATCACATCTTGAACGCTCTCCACCACCGGATGCAACACTTCTCGATGTTACAGACCTCTCGACTGACGCAATAGCTCGGATGTATTCCACCGATACGAATGTCGATAGCAATACTGAAGCAAAACAGTACTATCATCTTGACCCGGCATTTCATAATCTCGATTCAACCGCAATTGACACACTAGCAATGGCGTATGAATGTCTTGGGACAGGGTCAGTCGATGGCGGTGGTGGAGATGGCTCTCGGGCATCAAGTCGTGCTGTCCGGTATGTCGCCACTGATGAGGATCCTGTTGAAGCGTTGACGGCGATTCTGACTCGTCATACCCAGGGACTTGGGGTGATTGAACATCTCTTTGCAGATGATCGTATTTCCGATGTGATTGCGTCATCACCAGTCAGTAAAACACCGATTCGAATTGTCCTTGATGGCGAGCGCATGGCGACGAATATCCGTTTGCGACCATCCGGTGCAGCCACGCTTGCCTCGCGATTTCGCCGTGAAAGTGGTCGTGCATTCTCTCGAAGTACACCCACACTAGATGCGACTGTCACTGCTGAAACTGGTCGACAAATCCGTATTGCAGGTATTACAGCACCAGCGAGTGATGGGCTTGGATTTGCATTTCGCGCTCGTGATACGACGCCATGGACACTCACTCGATTGCTCACTGTCGGGTCACTCACCCCCGCTGCAGCCGCATTTCTGTCTGTCGTAACTGCCCGTGGTGCAGCAACAATCGTTGCAGGAACCCGCGGTGCTGGCAAAACAACATTACTCGGGGCGCTCCTGTGGGAACTTCCACATACAACCCGTCTTGTGAGCGTCGAAGATACACCTGAACTTCCTGTTGAAGCATTACGTGAGCATGGTCGAGATATACAACCATTGTATACTGAGACAGACACAACTGGAATTACTGGAGCCACATTTACGCCGACTGCCGCACTTCGAACAGCACTTCGACTTGGGAATGGCGCACTGGCGATTGGGGAAGTTCGTGGTGAGGAAGCAGCAGCACTGTATGAGGCGATGCGCGTTGGTGCACACAGTCATGCTGTCCTTGGAACAATCCATGGTGATTCCGGCGTCGCTGTCCGTGAACGGGTCGTTTCGGATCTTGGAGTACCAGCCTCTGCATTCAGTGCAACAGACCTCATCGTAACCTGTACTCGTCGTGGTGATGACCGATTTGTATCTCATGTTGAGGAGGTCAGAACCGGGGAAACAACTGACGATATTCAGTTTGTCTCATTATTCACCCGAATTGATGGGAAACTTACCTCAACCGGCGTGATCGAACGTGGAGATAGCCGTATTATTGAGCGTCTCTGTCAAGGGACGACAGATTCATACGCTGATTTTCGAACAACGCTTGCTGACCGTCATGAGACACTTGAACGCCGCGCTGAGATTGAGTTAGTCAATCCAAAGCAAGGTGCTGTCTCGTGGGATACAACAAATCCCCAAAATCCAGGTGAATAATGCAACAGGAACTTATCCTCGATAATACTGCAAGTCGAATCAAGAAGCTCACAAGAATACTCGCCAATCAGTATCCAGGAGATGTCTCAGTGACACCTGAGTTCGTTCGAGCGCTCGCATTTCTAAATGTATCTATCCGTCCAGAGACGATCATCGCCGCTGGATACGTGCTTGCCGTCCCTGTTGGGATACTTACTTCGATATGTTTGATTGGAGGGATAGCTCTGATCGGCACTCCTCTTTCTCCCAGAGCGCTGTGTGTTGTATTATTGCTATCGGGTGCCATTGGAGTTGGCGTGACGTATCTCACTCAGACACTTCCAATTGCACTTGCAACGCTGCGTCGCACTCGGGCACTTGGGGCTGCACCAGGGCTTGTTGGTCGGATTGGTCTTCGACTCCAACTTGATGGTCCACCAGAGCGTGCATCTGCATTCGCTGCGCGGACTGGAACAGGACCGCTTGCAGAAAGTCTGCAGGCACATGTTGATCAGACAAACATGGGTCCAACAGCCGGATTGATGCGTTTTGCTTCGGAGTGGAAACCCTGGTTTCGCCCACTTGAGCGGTCACTGACTCTACTTCGGGCAGCGGTCGATACCCCGCCTGAAGATCGTACTGACGCGATTGAGAGTGGAATTGATGCCGTCCTCTCTGGGATCCGCTCAACAACGGCTGGGTTTGCGGGGACAGTCCGTGGACCGGCGAGTGGTCTCTACGCGTTTGGTGTGTTGCTTCCACTTGCACTTGTTGGGGTTCTTCCAGCCGCCCGGGCTGGTGGTGTTTCCATCCCAACGGGTGCATTCGTTTTATTCTATGATTTTCTGCTTCCTATCGGGTTGTTGACTGCAAGCGGGTGGATACTGCTTCAGCGCCCGGTTGCGTTTGCCCCAACACAGATCCCTCGCTCACATCCTGCGCTTCCAGCCGGCAGTGTCCGTGGTATTGTTGCTGCATCAGCTGGTGCTCTTATTGGATGGGGTATCGGCTCGACAGTCGTCCCATGGGGTGGTCCAATCGCTGCTTGTGGAATCGGAGTCGGTGCTGGGCTTACTGTTCAATATCACCCTGCTGCGGCGGTTCGAAAGCAAGTTGCAGATATTGAATCGGGACTCGCAGACGCAACCGCTGTTATCGGGCGACGTGTTGGAGCGGGTGAGGCAGTCGAAACATCACTGACCGCTGCTGCGGATGCAACGATTGGTGAGACAAGCACTGTCTTCAAAACAGCTGCCGGTGTTCAACATCGCCTTCGTGTCGATATCCAGCAAGCATTCTTGGGTCCATACGGCGCGCTTTCAGATGTTCCCAGTGATAGAGCACGTGCAACAGCAGTGCTCATCGGGGTTGCAGCACGAGAAGGGCGACCTGCTGGTGAGACGCTTCAGACACTCGCCGATCATCTTCGAACAGTTCAACAAACAGAGTCAGCCGCACGACGTGAACTCGCGAGTATTACTGGAACACTCAGCCACACAGCAGCACTGTTTGGACCGCTTGTGGGTGGGGCAACAGTTTCAATGGCAACAAAAATGGCTGAGGCAAGCGGTTCAACCGATTCGATGAGTGCAACAACAGGACCGGCTCTTGGACCATCTTCACAGCCTCCGACTGTTGGATCCACCGTCAGCGGTGCAACAGCAATTCCACCAGAGATACTTGGGATTGCTGTCGGTATCTATATTCTTCTTTTAGCAGCTATCCTTACCATTCTTGCCACAGGACTAGAACAAGGGCTTGAACGCTCGCTTGTCGGATATCGTGTCGGACTTGCGCTTCTGTCAGGAACAGCGACGTATTTTACTGCATATATCGGTGCAATAGCAGTATTTTAGCCAATTCGAACGTACTGATATGTTACAGTATTATTGATGNTATACTTCATATAGAGACAATCAGCAATTCGACTGATTACGATAGTACAGGCTATTTCACTCGGGTAATATCGCTATATTCTGAGGTGTAGGTTGATATATGACACCGAAACCATTCACAGCATGTTCAATATTCCTGTTGATGCGTGGTATGCTTGGATTGGTCTTTCCATTGCGGGTATTACGCTGATTGGTGCTGTTAGTGGTCTTCCGACAACAAAGCCACCAGATGCAGCGGCTGTTGCAACGACGATTGACCGCGTTGGGGCAGCAGAGTATCCTGCAACAGCTGAACACCCGCTTACTGCAGATGCAATTCGCCTTGGAACATATCGTATTGGACTAAAATCAGATGCTGGAACTGCCCATGCAACGCTTGCATTTGGTCCAGTCACGCCCGTTTTTTCTGAATCGAATAACTCACATGATAACCACCTTCGTGATATTCTGTATGGCTCACCACCAACATACGTCTTTGACTCAGAAGCTGCATTTCTTGATGCAGTCACAACTGCCCAAGCGAATGGAATGAATGTAACATGGCGTCCTGTCGATGGTCCTGTTGTCATTCGACGTGTCTCATGGAATGACGAAGATGTTGTCCTCGTGGGAGTGTAATATGCGCTCTTGGACACCATTGTCAATATTACCAGATACCTGGATGGCTAATCGTGATTATAGTCTTCATGTTAATCCTGATTCTGTTGAGTGTCGCGCACAAACATCACCAATTGTTGCACTAATTGCATTATTCGCTGTTTGCGTGGGCGTATCACTGTATGCAACGACACTAACAGACATCTTTCAGTCATCATCTGATCGTGAACTCGCCGGACCGACTGCAGATCGAATTATCGATATTCACGCACCCGGTGGTGTGCTTGACCCAACCAACGTGACTGTCGCTCCTACGTCAGCATCGATGTCTGTTCCTCGGGGATATCAAGCGAATATTTCAATTTATACTGACTCTGATGAATGGCAGTATGGACCACACCCACCGGTAGACAATACTCACACTGACAGTGTCACCCGCTCGGTTGGTGTTGCCGTTGACAGTGGTGTTGATTGGGGTATTATCATTGTTCGAGTGTGGCAATGAATGCAGCCGTTGATGCACTTATTTGTATTATACTCGTTACGGCTGCGATTGCAGGCGTTCTTACCGTCGAGCAGTCACCACCAACACGGATTGATCGTGCTGATACCGTTGCTAATACACTCACAACCACCACCACAACTGTTGAACACTCACCACGGTTAGAATTCAATAATCTCGCTGATCAAGCAATCTCCCCTGACCGTCATCACCTCACTCGTCGGACTCACGGGACACTTGCCGGACTTATTACACATGCGACAATCAGCGGAACTCGAACACAAAAAGCACAAATCACGCGGATAGATGATATGTTTCGCCTTCGGGTTCGCAACGCTGTCCGCGCTCGAACAGGTGGGCGTGTCCGTGTTGATGCTCGTTGGATACCATATCCAGGGTCGCCTTTATTTGCTCATTTCAGTGTTGGTCCACGACCACTGTCTGATGACGTGCATACCGCGACTGTAAGCATCCCTGTCGGCGTTGAGCCACTCGCAATCGATACCCATGACCAGTTTCAAACTCTTGGAACTGCTGTTGCTGCGCGTATTATTGCTGTTGTTATTCCACCAGGACCAGCACGGGTCATGATGCGTGATGATGAACCAGAGATAACTCTCACTCGGCATCGCTACGCTCAATTACAGTCATTGACCAATGCATCGCTTGCTGAGCCACTGGCGATAGAGGATACCTCCGAAGCAAATGAACGATTGACAGCAGCACTTGCCCCAGAAATCACGAGTGATCTTCAAGATCGATATGAAACACCAGCAGTGGCAGTTGAGGCGGTATCGGTGTCGACGGTCGAGATTGTCATTCGAACATGGGATCATGGCGGTGGATCATAATGGGTCGCTCAATCGGGTCTGATGATCGTGCTCGTGTTCCATTCGCGCTGGTTGGTGTGCTCTTGCTTGTTGGGAGTTCAATGATTACGTTTTCACTTGCGACACCTGGGGCAGCACCAGTTGACCGGACAGCTGATGCGGTTGCCGACCGTGTCGACGCTGAGACGACTGCTGCCCTTCGTGGTGCGATCCGTCGTGCAGCCCATGCTGCAGCCCGAGAGCCTGTTACTATCCCCACTGAAAGCGCTGTTGGACGTGCGCTTGGGACGACTGCCACATTTCGCCGAGCGCTTGAGTTGAGGATCTATCTTCAAACGCGTGAGGCATTGATGAATATTGAGCATCAGCGTGGTCGAAGTGCCGCACGGGTTACACTCCCACAGTATAGTGATATTGAACCGTTGCTTACACACGTTTCCGTTGTAGGTGTTGATGATGGGACTGAGCTCCGCACGACGGTTCGAGGAATACAGTTGACCGTCATGCGTGATAACCGTGTTGTCAATACTCGCGTTATTAATCGAAGCATGACGGTTGCGGTTCCCGTTCTTGCGCTTCATGATCAAACAGTGAAATTTCAGCGTCGACTTGATGCTGATGCGCTTGGGGGTCCAGGTCTTGCTCGACGGACAACAATCGGGTTAAATGCAATCACACAGGCTCGTGGGCTGGGACAGTATGCTGGTGCACCAATTGAAAATGTTTTATCGAATTCACATGTGACACTTTCAACGAACGCTGGTCTTGTTGACTCACAGCGAGCGGTTTTTGGACGGAGTGACCCCGATGCTGCTGCAGGACTCCGAATAGCAACACTCAACACAGGGATGAATGATGTTCTTACCCCATTGACACCACCGCGTGTTTCCGCTGTGGTTACCGGTGCAATCCCAGGACCAAACGCCCCTGAACGGTTGCGCGTGCGCGAAACGAAGTCAAAATATCCCGATCCAGTCCCCTCAGCAGAGCGGACGATTACAGTCGGGGTGAACGGCACGGCTGATGAGGCATTTCTTGCAGTTATCCGAGGAGGGGATACCACAGCATCATATAAACAGATCAGCCAGACCGGCTATACGGCATGGGCTCAACTCACGACTGATGTCGATATACAGTGGCGTGGGCGTCCGAAAACACCTACCCCGCCAGGAGCAAACTGGACGCTTGCTGAGACAGATGTATCACGCAAAGTGACTGTGACGCCTGCCTCTCCAACATGGGTGAGCCCTCGATTTAGTGATGGAATTGGGCGACAAACGATCAATATCGCTGCACGCTCAGTAACAGTTGACTCAACAGTGCAATGGACATGGCATGCACCAGAGAAATCCCCTCGGACAACAACGGACTCGTGGCGTCAGCGCTCGCATGTGCAGATACACCTTACAGGGAGAGTTGTACCACTCGCGGTTCCGACGCGTGGGATTTCCCCCAGTTTTGAACCCGGTGGGGCAATTGACGGTCCGAATCTCGTTGAAACGACGAATGCAGCACAACGACTGCTAAGAAATAATGGTGGCTATGACGATATCGCACGACGAGCGGCAGTAAATGGTGATGTGACTGCAACCCAGACTGTCAGGGGTCAACGACCGGAATCACTTTCAACATGGATATATGAAGATGTAAGCTCTCTCCGTGAGCAGGTTCGAACCATCTCGGTGACGGTCAGTGGTGATGATATCGCAACAGGACAAGCAAACGCTGCAGAACAGCTTACAGACATACTCGACCGTCGGCGATATTCTCTGATTGACCCACCACGGCGATATGATGGCGTTGCCGACCGTGTTCGAGTCGCAATGAGAGGGGCGTATATTGACGCTGTCATTGCCCAACTCGAAGAGCAATCAGAGCAGACAACGCAACAAAACAATGGAATAACGGAGAGACTTGATGTACCAGGGATATCTGCATCTCATATAAACAAACTTGCAGGGTTGACTCCGATGACCACGCCACCCCGTCGAACACTTGGCACTGCCAATGGTGTTTCTGCTCCGCTGACTATCATCCCTGACGGTGATCCCGCATACCTTGGAGTGAGCCCTGTTAATGCAACACTTGTCGATGGTGTTAGTGATGAGACGTCATACATCCCGCTTGCAGCACGCAATCAGAATGTGTTTGCCATTCCATATGCTGATACAGCCGATACAATTGTATCCCAGGTCTTCGGCTCTGGAGGGCGTGTTTCACTCCAAACAGCTGGACAAGCGCTGATTGCAGCGGATACTCGTCTTGCCGTTGCCCCGGATACAACCTTACGCACCCGGCGCAATACACTCGCAGCAGCAATTAATGACTCAATGGAAGATGTTGAACAACAAGCTGACCATACACTCAAATCGGAAACGGATCTCTCGAATGCAGCGCGGACAGCAGCGATTGATGATTCGATTGCAATGTGGGATGATGGTTCGGTCGCATTAGCCGCTGCGAATGGGTCGCTTGCCAAAGCTATCTCAACGAAAGCACTCAGTCAGGGAAGCGCAGCATACACATATGGACATGAGAATGAGTATGAGCATGAATATGAGTATGATCGGGTTGAGACCGCATTACGAGTTGACCTTCGAGAAGTAGCAACCAGTAAGTCAGTTCAAGTCCCTAAGCCAGCAGTCGATGACACAATGTCATCACTCAAACAGGGTGCTCAATCAGTCGCCTCTGGGGCGGCGGCGAATGCAACCGAACGTGCTGTAACACGGGCAACAAAAGGAACAGTGACAACAATTCCTGCCGGACTTCCGGTACTCCCGACATTCAATCCATGGGTTGCAACAGTCAATCTCTGGATAGTCGATATTCGCGGCGCATATGGGCGGTTTGCCGTTGGCACTGCATCCGGGTCAATGCAGTATGTTCGTGATGGGTCAGCAGTGTCGCTCGATATAGACGGCGATGGAACCGCAGAAACACTCGGGCGGAATGAACGGATTGATTTTACCGTTCGAACCGCCACGGTTGTGGTCGTCCCATCTGGTCCATTCGGTGTTGGAGATGTTGATGGAAATATGGATGAGCGTTCTGTTGGGTGGACAGGGGCAGGCGCTGACGCACAATGCACAACCCCGACCGGATACTGCCCGCCTGAGTGAGTTATTATCTATGGTAATATAGTATATAGGAAATTTTGAGTTAATCTGAATCTGCATCTTGACATTATCTTATGTGATATTTCTATTATATTGAACTCCATTATATCGACCATATGGTAGGAGGTCGCATCGATATGTCAACAACTGTTTTATCGCCGCGGTATTGACAGGCGATATGCTCTATGATGCAGCAGATAATCCTGGTTCACTGACACCTGATGCACTTTGTGCGGCGTATGAACAGCAACTTCATGATGTCATCACCGATGTTGGGGTTGATACTGTCACCGAAGAGACGGACGTCGATGCAAAGACAATTGAGACGCTTTCGAATATCGATCCCGACACAGACACGCCAGTAATCCCAGATCTCCGGACTGAAGATGCAGCAGCAATCCTTGCGGTTCATCAGACTCGTCCTGATGCGGAGTCAGTCATTTTTGAGCTTCGTGATCATCTACTGATGTCAATGACCACAACCGTTGTTGATGTTGATATTATTGCGTCAAATGTTGACCTTGATCTCTCTGGTCAAGAAGTGCAACAGGCACTCGAGGGTCGAGCGGCAATGACGCTTGCACAACTTGCAGCGATTCAGCAGTTCCTTGATGAGCGTAATAATCAGTAATGGCTCATGCCGTTATTATTGGTTGCGGATACGTCGGTATTGAACTTGGCACACAACTTCAGGCAGCCGGGCACACAGTGACTGGTGTTCGACGCTCAGAAAGTGGGCTGAATTCGATTGAGGCAGCAGGATTTCATGCCCAGCAGGCTGATGTAACCCATCCGGAGACGCTTTCGACACTCCCAGATGCTAAATGGGTCATATTCGCCGCCAGTTCCGGTGGTCGAGGTGCTGAGTCAGCCCGACGAATCTACGTTGATGGGCTTCGAAATACAATTGCCGCATACGCTGAACGTGAGTCGACAGATCGACTCATATACACATCCTCAACCGGTGTATACGGTGATCATAATGGTGAATTTGTTGATGAATCAACATCGCTTGATCCAACAACTGAGAAAACACAAGTTCTCAAAACAGCAGAATCAATCGCACTCGAGGAAACAGGGGATGTCGGAATCGATGGAACTGTCGCTCGATTTGCTGGATTATACGGTCCAAATCGATATCGATTGACGCGATATCTTTCAGGACCGGTAACTGAGGGATATCTCAATATGATCCATCGCGATGATGCAGCCGGTGTCATTAATCACGTACTTACTGTAGACGTCGCTCGTGAGGAATGTGTCCTTGCCGTCGATGATGAGCCGGCTGATAAATGGACATTCGCTGATTGGATTGCAACGGCATGTGGTCGCCCTGACCCACCCAAACAGACTGTTTCGGAGCGACTTGCGAAATCAAACCTCTCTGAGACAGCACAACGGCGCGTCCGAACGAGTAAGCGATGTTCAAACGATTATCTGCATGAGCTTGATTATACGTTTTCATATCCGACGTATCGTGAGGGATACGCTGAGCCAACTGCGGCTGTCGCCGATGGAGCAGACCCGGACACGCTCTGATAGTGATTAGTNTGAANAGTTTCACTGACGGTGTCGAATGACGCGGATTCAGCGGCTCCCATCACCGACACCGATAATCACGGCGGTAAAGACTTGCACTAATCACTATGATTCATATCAGAAACGGAGCTACTCGATATCAGATACGCTCAAAGTCACTATCTGTATTTGACATCCACAGATGATGGAGTATATCTATATTTCAGTACCGATGGGCGTTTATCTGCGTGATTGATAAATAATGTATGGCGACGAAGCGGGGTACGTGGAATTATCGAGAACAATTTGGGGAGGAGTTTGGTCGGACATATTTCCGCCGATTTGATCCAGGCGTTACCTCCAGTATTGGGATTGGAACATACCTTGGAGCAGCAACAGATGATGCAGATAACCGCTACTACCGTGCATTAGTCGATGCAATTGAGTCGGGTGTCAATCATCTTGATACTGCAATCAATTATCGATGCCAACGAAGCGAACGGGTTGTCGGAGATGCAATCGCTGATGCAACCGTTGACCGCGATGCGATTGTCCTTGCAACAAAAGGCGGATTTATTCCTTTTGATGGGGAGAAACCAGCAGATCCGGGTGAATACATTACTGAGGAATTTATTCAGAATGGAACCCTGGACGCTGCTTCACTGGCTCGTGGATGTCATGCTCTCACTCCGGCATTTATTGATTCGATGGTTGATCAGTCTCTNAGAAATCTTGGTGTTGACGACATTGATTGCTATTATGTCCATAATCCTGAGACACAACTTACTGTTCGTTCTCAGACAGCTGTCTATGAACAATTAACTGCAGCTTTTGAGCAACTTGAGCGCCGTTGCGCGACTGGGGATATTGGGGGATATGGCGTCGCAAGTTGGAACGCATTCCGTGTCTCTCCGGATCACGACTCATATTTGTCACTTCCACGCGTTGTTGCATGTGCCGAGGCGGCTGCTGATACCGTTGGAGTCGATGAATGTGGATTCATGGCGATACAGCTTCCATTCAATATTCAAATGTCAGATGCATTTACTACAACGGCACACCCTGACCCAGCACATAGAAACGATACGGCTGTGCAGGGAGATACTACCGGTATTGATCAAAATCAGAGTATATCCGATAACGATACAAACACACATACTGAGACGACTACAGAGATCAGCGCGCTTCAATATGCACAAGAGCGTGGAATCAACGTCATTGCAAGTGCAACGCTTGCGCAAGGTGACCTCACAAATGGAGATGCAATCCCGCCAGCTGTTGATACTGAATTATCAGGGGAAACGCCGGCACAACGAGCAATTAATTTTACTCGCAGTGCCCCAGGGGTCACCACTGCACTTGTTGGCACTGGATCCCCAGAGCATGTCTCTGAGAACGTTGCCGCTGGAACATTTGACCCACTCGGTGCTCAAGCGTTTGATGCGATATTTGAGTAATAGCTACATCCACACACGATGCCCCTGCCTTGTCATTGATTATCCATATCTGAGAGTCTCTGCCGACCGAAAGCCAAGTGATCATCTAACACGACGCAGACAGCTGCCATCGACGTAGGTGCAAACAACACGTTGGCTGTCGTCACTGAACATGGTGAGACGGCGGTGTATCACGCCCGTCCAGAGTTTGAGCGGTTCCTGAGCTATTCTGAGCGAATCGCTACACTCCAATCGGAGCTCCCAGATGACAAGTACACGAGCTGCCGTATCCAATGCCTGTACGAAGAGCGGTCACGAATACGAGATCACAGCCGCAATTCGGCAGTAAAACACGCCACAGAATGGCTGCTCGAACGGAACGTTGACACCGTGTACGTTGGTGAGTTGACCAATGTGTTAGACATGCATTGGAGTGCTGACGTGAATGAAAAGAACCACGCCTTCTGGTCGCATCGGCAACTACTGGAGCGGATAGAACTGACACTCGGTGATGTTGGGATTGCTGTTGAAGAAGTGAGCGAAGCTGATTCGAGTAGTGAGTGTCCGAAGTGCGGGAGTAACGATGTGACTCGGACTGGCGATTCGTTTAGGTGTCATGAGTGTGAATTAGAGGATCACAGTGACGTGGCAGGGGCGTGGAACATCATGCAGTCTGAAGTTGGGCCGATGGCTCGGCCTGCTGCCCTGTGTGTTGAACGCAACAGGGACGCACCCTCTAATGGGGCGTACTGGAAGTTGAATGAGCACGACTGGATACCCGCCGAATTTGGGGAACAGTCGCGTTCATTTGACCAACCTAGCGTCAGCGAACCCGCAAGTTCACAGCCGGGGTAATCGACTGGTTGGATTACCCACGGAGGAATCCCACGAGTTCAGTCGTGTGGAGGAAGTCAATATCATCGTCACTGCCACCGTCTTATTTTCAATATCAAGACAGGTCTGGGGTCGATAATCCAGATGCTTTTGACCTATCCCAAATAGAGATAATTAAATGGAGTATGTGCAATCATCAATCGCGACTTTGCACGAACTTGATGATCCTCGGCCATCAGCACCAATCGAACGTGCATCTGTAGTTGTTCCAATGACCGAGCGGGAATACGCTGGACTTGCGGCTGACCGTGTGCTCACTACACTCGAAGATCTCAATCCAGCCAGGGTCATTGTCCCACTTCGGGCACCACCAACTCGGGTTACTTCATTTCGACAGTGGCTTGCAACATACGACCTGACACTTGAGGTGCTTTGGTGTGATGGTCCTCGTATTTCTAAGCTCTTAGAAGGGGCTGGACTTGAGGGACGAAGTGGCAAGGGTCGTGATGTGTGGCTTGCACTTGGTCGTGCAGCTGAAGAAGAATTTGTCGTCGTACACGATGCGGATACAGTGAGTTATGATAGCTCATTTCTCACGCGATTGCTCTTTCCGCTTGCGCACGGATTCAAATTCACAAAGGGATATTATGCACGTGTTGAGGATCGGCAGTTGTACGGGCGATTATTTAGATTATTTTATGTCCCACTTATTCGTGCACTTCGCACGGCACATCCAACATCATATCTCCGCTATTTGGATTCATTTCGATATGCACTCGCAGGAGAGTTCGCCGCAACTGCCGAGATGGTTACACAGATTCGGGCTCCTCGTTCGTGGGGACTTGAGGTCGGAACGCTTGCTGATGCGTTTGATGCTGCTGGATTTGCACATACAGCGCAGGTTGATCTTGGTCGGTATGAGCATGATCATAGGGCTGTCTCTGGACCCACTGGACTCTCAGAGATGAGTCGCTCAGTTGGTGAAACACTTTTTCGAACAATCGCACAACATGATATTTCGATTGACTTCGAAACACTCCCACACCGATATCGAAACACAGCAAAGCAGCTTCTTGATCAGTATGCAATTGATGCTACATTCAATGGATTCGAATATCCTCGCTCTCGTGAGCGCGAGCAGATTGAGACATACACAAAGAGTATCCAACCGCCCGGAAGCCCAGATTATCTTCCAGCGTGGAGTGATGTTGATATAACACCATCTGCTGTTGTTGATGCCGCAGTTGCAGATGCTGATGCAGTCAACACTGAATTGACTGAAGATGATACTGATTCATCAATTGAATAAGTAGCTCATTATATCGAAGAGTATTCGCAAAATCATACTTGATATTTGATTGAATCAACTATCCTCNTTAATATGTGATGAGCGCAAGCAGGTCAAGATACCTCGGTGTGATNNTATANATGCATCTATGCTATCGATAGTAAGATATGANATACAGTCCAAAACAGAGATAGACTAATACACCCACACTGTGAGCACTCAAGCAATGACTGAGGAGTTTATNTCACTCGATGAATTGGCTGGTATTGTTGATCTCTTCGGGACATTGACTCACGACGCAGTCGATACTGCAATTGTTGAAATGGCATTTCGACAGGGTATCGAGGTTGAGTCTGACACACGAAAGCAGATGATCACAACCGCGATCAATCAATATCGACTTATTATCTATCCATCCACCGAGGATGAGATGCGTTCAATACAACATCCGAGTGAACAGGCGAGTGATATCAATTCTAATATCGATGAAACAAAATTAAATCGGATTGCGCCTGGTCCAACCGCATTTCCAACACTTCCGGCGCATGCTGAGGATCTCCCGCGGATTCTTGAGACAGATGGTCAGGCAATCGACCACGAAGCAGCCACTTATGCTGTCATAAATCGACTCCGTGATGATACCGAACAAGCAATCACAAATAATGATATTGAATTAATGAGATATCTCCGTGATGTCACATACGATATTGAAACATGGGCTGGAGTAGCAACAGCGAATGATGACCTGATCAGCGATGTGCGGTGCCGGCTTAATTCTGCATTAGCCGAGGATTAAACAAAATAACTGATTTCTGGCACTAGATTCGTTTGCTCTCTTTATAAGTCTGAGATTGATGAGATGGACTGTATTAACGTGCCCCCGAATCATGTGTATGGCTCCAATCAACCGTGAGGATGCTTTTAGGATACCTACGGTTTGATTCTTTAATTATCCATACCATGTTATATGTAACCATCACGGCTATACGGGTTGCATAACTAATATGTGATGTTGTACATGAACCTCTCGGCGGTGAATACTCACGCCCCAACACCAGTCATAGATGCTGGTCGACGCGCAGCCGTCATTGCACCAATTGTGCGAATTGGCGCTGAGCGACATGTGTTATTCACGAAACGTGCAGATCATCTTGGTGAGCATCCTGGTCAGATGAGCTTCCCTGGGGGATCACATGAACCAAGTGACACGGACCTTCGAGAGACTGCGCTTCGTGAGGCAAATGAAGAGATTGGACTTGACTCAACAGAGGCACAATTCCATGGGCGACTTGATGATATCCTTACAGTTACGGACTACGCTGTTCGACCGTTTGTTGTCGGTGTTCCTTATCGTGAGTATCACCCTGATGAGCGTGAAGTGGCTGAGATTGTTTCACTTCCTGTCTCAGCGCTCACTGATCTGAGCAATTATGAACTGACTCGGCGCGAACACCCAGTCCATGGTGCGATTCGACTTCATTTTTTCTACGTTAATGGGTATACTGTGTGGGGTGCAACCGGTCGAATGCTTGTTCAGTTACTTGAATTAACAACTGACTGGAGTGCACCGGAAGAAGTTGATCGTGTGATTGATCCTGATTCTGATCTTCCAATATAGTAGATTCTTTCAGATACAATCATTCATTGGTTGATTAACATGGGTCTTCGAGATGATATAACGCTCTCAGTCGGCTCTCTCAGGTATTCACTTCATATAATCGGTGAGATGAAATAATAGAGCAAATACAAAACGAAATCAAATACAGTTAGTTCACTGCCGCAGAGCTGATTTTAGCTATCAGTATCGGGATCATGATTAGCATCATCAGTATTGTTTGCAGTACTTGCGTCTGAGTCACCTGAATCAATCATCTCGTCATGCTCATTATTTTCATCAGCCTCACTCACTGCAACCGTTTGATGACGTCCATCTTTCGGAAGTCGAATCTGAAGAGTTCCATTCCGTCCAAGAGTTGCATTCGCGCGTTCAGGGTCGACAGCGGCGTCATCAGGAAGTGACACAGACCCATCAAGTGAAAGTCCACGACCAGGAAATCGCATCTCAAAATCCTCATAGAAATCACGGAATCGGTCAAGTCGAACCTCAACCTTCCCGTCAAGAAATTGCACTTGGACATCAGTCTGTTCAATACCAGGCGCATCAAAAATGATCAAATACGCTTCATCACTTTCGAGTAGATCATATGGGAGTGGTGTTCGTTCTTGCACCTCTGAGACTCCCCGTCCGACTCGATCAAGAACTGTCTGTGCCGCTGACTCACCGAGTTCTGTAAGCCTACTCATAGCTCAATTGCTTCGAGTGTCTCAGTTTCACCACAGTACGGACAGGTAAAGTCGGTTACGCCAACATCATCTGGCATATCATACGTATAGTGGAGTTCAAACATATCTAGCGTACAACTCCCATCAGTGCATTTGACTTCAAGCGTTGCTGGCATGAATGATAATTCACCAGCCATCATCATAAACATCGCGGGCGTGTCGCGCTGGTATGTACTTTATCTCTATCTCTATCTCTATCTCTATTTCTGCTATCTCTTGATCTGTGATGGACTGCCGCTTCGTAACTGAATAGTCCGGGCAAAGTGCTATTACATGCTCTTAAGAAGGTGTATATGCTTCCTACCGAATCATAAAGCACCTAACCGTATCAGATACAGTCATATGAGCGTGATATACCTGTGAGAGACGCGACTCTTGGAGCTATTTTTGTACTCATTGCTGCTGCGGGATTTGGGACCATCGGAATCTTTGGTGAACTCGCAGCGATTGTCGATCTTGAGCTGGCAGCACTCTTACCGATTCGATTTGCGTTTGCAACTATCATAATTACACTTCTTGCTGTTATTCGCGACTGGTCGCTTCCACCAACCCGTCGTGAATGGGTCATCACATTGGGGCTTGGGGGAATATATACCGCAATGACATTGTTATTTTTCTTTTCGCTTCGTTCACTTACTGCTGGGCTTGCAACGATTGTACTGTATACCTATCCGATATTCCTCGTTGCATTCTCAGTAGTATTGCAAACAGAAACAATGACACCGCAGAAATTAGTTGCTCTCACAACCACAATACTAGGTGTGATAATCGTCATCGGTATCGACAGTCCCAATATTGACTCATTTGGAATACTCTTATCTCTTGGTGCGGCTCTCTGCTATGCGATTTATACAATGGGAAGTCGAAGTGTTGTCACCCAGGCTACCCCACAGGGATTGACAATTGGTGTCCTCATCGGAACAACGGTCACGATGATCGGATATGGTGTGATTGATGGCGGATTGTCGCTCCCACGTGAACAGACCCACTGGGGAATTATTCTTGGTATTGTTATTTTTTCAACGGTGCTACCCCATATCTTGTTCTATCAGGGTGTGTCCCGGCTTGAGGCGAGTCGCGTCGGGATTATAAGCACGATTGAACCGGTTGTGACTGTCATTCTTGGTGTTATATTCCTGAATGAAGCCCTTACAATCCCGGTTATTATTGGGGGTGGATTTGTGTTAATCGGGGTTGTATTTGCACAATGTCCGTCGGCAGATCTAGCCCTCAAAGTGATCTTTCTGAATCACACTGAGAGCAATTACAATCGGTGAAAAGGCGAATATAAGTGGATTTGACGCCCGATACCCCTAAATCATCAAAAACTTAATTTAGCGTATAAGTACCAGAACCGACTTACTGGATACCCCGAGTGATTCGACTTCAAGAAACGCTACCCAGAAGCAGTTGAGAAAGCTACAACACACCTCAAGAGAACCTCACAAGTCATAAACAAAAGAATAAACCGAACAGAATCAGTTGTTTAGCTGAAATTTACTTTAGATCTCTGTTTGAGTCTAGGTTGGCTCACTATATCGAAGCGTGTATGATATCTACAGGCTAGTAGTATACTATGCTTGCACACACCATCTATGGTGTTGATTTCTCCGGAGCTGCCCGCGCTGGTGATAATATATATCTCGCACGTGGGCGTGTCCCAACTGCATCCAGTGATGAAACGCTTCATATTGAGACATGTACCCCTGCACCGACGCTGTTAGACACCACTGCTGATCGTGACGCTGTCTTGTCCGGTCTTCGTGAGTTCATTGCTACTCGCCCAACATCAGACACGGGTTCAGTTGCATTCGGGTGTGACTTCGCATTTAGCATTCCAATGGTTCATATTGCCGCTGTTGATGACGTTACCGATTGGCAGTCGTTTCTCCAATGGTTTCCAGGCGATATGACGGATCCGTCGACATTCGCATCATGGGCAGGCGATATTGCTGCTGCCACCGAGACAAAACGGACGTATATCCAACGACTAACCGACACCCGTGTTGGTGCGCTTTCACCATATCATTTTTTTATCCAATCACAAACGTTCTATGGAATCCGAGATGTGCTCGCACCACTCGTCAAAACCAATAGTATCCGTGTCCGACCAATGCAATCTCCAACGTCGGATATTCCCTGGGTTGTCGAAGCGTATCCCGCAGCGACGCTTGACCGATTTGGGCTTCCAGATGATGGGTATAAGTCGACAAGCGATGATGCATATAACCGCCGTCAGATGATTATCGAGGAGATTGATGCTCGCGATGATGTTACCCTTACCCCAGAGGCAAAGGCAACTGCACTCACGGACCCTGATGGTGATGCACTTGATGCTGTTATTGCGGCTGTTGCGACATTTCATGTGGCTCGAGATGGTATCACGATTCCATCATCTGCGGATGACCGATGGCAGTGTGAAGGCTGGATCGTGTCCTGATTCTCAATATAATGTGATCTATGAGATTCACAGTCGTTGATTTATTGATGATCATACAATTATACACAATACATGAGAATAATATCATACTTTTCGCATATTAAACGCGTGAATGTAATTCAATCATATTATAACTGATATTTGTGAAGAGAGATACCGCCTTGAGTTCAGTAGCGTGAACGACTATTCCTACATAGAGTTACGCGCGATGTGGTCAAATATTATGAGTGTTTGCATAATGAACTTATATATCAATAGGGTAACTAATCATATCATATACGTACTTGATTCTCAATTGTGACATATCAATTCGAGACTCAAAATCAAAGTTGGGTATATTAATCAGAACATACACACCACGTCATACCATATCACCGTATACGACCACACTACACTACAC
>P_A23_Liq_3_FmtDRAFT_1000059_pt1 | contig 21344 bp, 15 predicted proteins | sample PonA233FremontCA_FD_10237 | JGI IMG/M metagenome (IMG submission 10237)
TATCATAGCCATCCTGAAATGATGGACTCCATTCAGCGCCAACGTGAGGGGCTGCTGGAAGAGGCTGAGCGAAACCCGAGTATCCCGACCACGCCTGAAGAGTTGGCCGAGTTTACCACTGAATCTCGATCTGTTTCTGACTAACTTTCTCTTTTGATGCCGTCGTTCTTACTTGATACTCTTCTGGATGAAGACACCAGCGAGGAGTTGGCCGAGCGACTCCGTGAACAAGGCCACGATGTTGAGCGGGTTGTTGAGATCCGGGAGTTGGGTGATGGTGTGGATGATGGCGACGTTCACAATTACGCTGAGAAAAACGACCGTGTCATTATAACACACGACGAAGGCTTTTTTCACCGCTGTATGAATTCTGAGGGGACGTTCAGATTACTCTGGATAACCGATCAACAGGCATTTGAGCCGTATGAAAAAGCCGAAATGGTTGAGAATGCGTTAGAAATAATTGAAGAGTATGATATTATGGAGTACCCCCCACGGGCGATTGCGTTGACGGCGCAGTTTCTAGAGTGAACAAGGCGTTGTTCTGGCTGCTGCCGTTATAGACACCGGTGTCACAAGCAGCTATCAGAGAATCGCTTCTCAAGAGAGCGTCATCGACTCCCTCAGTGAGTTTCAAAGACTCCTTTCAGTTCGTCGCGCATTGAGTTCCGACGGTATCGTCGTTTCTCTGCTTCCGAGAGGTAGTTTTGTGAGACGATTTCAGTACTTGAAGATCCTTGATCGGCAGCGATACCCTCCAGGCCCTCCATCATCTGTTTAACAGCCTCGTTGTAGGTGGTATACCAGAACCGTCGTCCCATCTTCGCGGTCGGTGTTTCACCTTCGACAGAAATACCGGCGGCCTCAGCAAGCTGCTTGAATCGGTTCGTGACCGTCTGCGGCGTGATGTGACCCGATGATGATCGAGTAGATGGAAAGAGATAGCCGTCCCAGCCAGGCTCATCAACATCAACGATTCGCTGTTTGAGTACGTCGACGCCGAACAGCACAGCTACCTCACCGGGGCCGTTCTTCCGCTGCTCGAAGACAATTCGGTTGTCCTCGTCGTCATCAAGCACGAACTGATCCAACGTGAGCGAAGCAACTTCGTTCGGCCGCAGTCCCCACGCTCCAAGAGCTAACACTAACAGCTGCTCATCGGTACTCTCAGCAGCCTCATAGATGGCTCGCATGCCGTCGGCATCGACTGTCTTGTTGTCGGGATTGTCGATCTCCCAGCGGAACTGATCATTGGCTCCATCGAGTGGGTTGTACTTCGCTCCCTGAAACCGCACCTGGTAGTCGTAGAACTGCTGCACATCGCCGAGGTATTTGAGCCGGGATTGATCGGTCGTGAGCCGGTCTTTGAGTACGTCGAAGACCTCCATACAGCGGTCGTTTTCCGTGGGCCGTTCTTCAATATCGCCGAGGTTTCGCGTCAGGCTGACTGTGCCGTGCAGCTGTTCGTAGATTCGAGCGTACTCCGCAAGCCGGGATCGACGACTCTTCACCGTGGATTCAGCGAGTTCCCCCCGATCCCGCTGCGTCGAAAGGTACCGTTTGATCGCTTCGACCGTCTCGTCGTTGCGAATACACCAGTCGTACCTGGAATCGTCGCCGTTGTCCCTTGGAGTGTCGTCGCCGAGACCGACTTCTTCGACGAAGAACTCCTTGACCGTCAGGTCATGATGCTCCTGCAGGGTGTAGGATAACCCAGAGAAGCCGTGGTCGGCCAGCCACTCGTAGCTGGGACGACCGTGATCTGGGTCGTAGTCGGCTTCTCTCATCGCCGGTCGAATCTCACTGTAGTAGAAATCGACTAACTCGTCGAGTGACTTCCGAGACCACTGATAGTGAGATTCGCTCACGGGAACCGCCTCGCTGTATCCTGGGGTGATTTGATATCAGCCATTCTCGTGGAGTAGCGTTTATCTTACTACTATCTAATACTTTTGGTGAGTCAGGTGTCCAGTACAGACATACTATTAAGTATCGTATAGCCGGGGAATCAAGCGAAACACGAATAAATCGTATGATGCTACATCAAAAATATGGCCAAATCTGGCCTCTAGTAGACAACAAATTAGACTTCAATATGGGAATTCTCGGAGGTCACCGTGGATCCCTCGGTACTCGTGGCAACGTTTTAATCTATAGTCCGGTCGGTGCTGTGACTAAATATACATGGGCGGGCGTGAAAGAACGACTATGACAGTCTATCAGTTCCGTGTCCAACTACTGCCGAACCCACCTCTGGAATTCGAACCGCAAACCCACGTCTGGCGGGACATCGAAATCGATGGCTCGGCTACCCTGACCGAGTTACACGAAACGATTTTCGACGCTTTCGACCGATATGATACACACGCCTACGAGTTTCTCACACGGGACGAGCATGGCATCGCTATCCGAAGTTACGCTCACCCCCAAATGTACAGCGGCGATGAGAGTTGGCCCGAGATGAGCGACGACGAGATTGACCGCTTTCTCGAACAGGTAGTCCCAGACGACCAACCCGACGAGGCCAAGGCAAAATTCCGGGATCTGAAAAAGAATCCACCCGAAGAGGGCAACGCTGCTGAGACCACCATCGATGAACTCAATCTCGATCCAGCGCAGTCACTGTTCTATGAGTTCGACTTTGGTGATGGTTGGGAACACCACATCGAGATCGAAGCGATTAGCGAGGGATCACGTGACCACCCAAAGGTGGTCAACACACAGGGAGATTCCCCGCCACAGTATCCCGGACGCGATGCCTAAATACTGAGCCGCTGCCAGCACTTCGGCCGCTGCGTCTACGAATGGGCCATGTAGCTACAGGTAGATACCTGACACGGGACGAAGTAGTACCTCAACCGTGACGCTGATAGTAGCCACCGACCCAGAAGATAACAGATGGGCGAGTACGGAACGCTGGTAGCCGAGGAAATCACCGACACGCTTGATAGAGCTGGCTTCGAGCACCTCTCCAGCGACCGGTTTCAGATCGACGTAACAGGAACATTTCAGCGGAAACTCGGCGAGTGTCAGGTAATTTCGGACGGTGACAGTGAGAAAGAGGGTGAACAGTATCGCATCCGTATTGCTCGTCGCCTGTTCGAGAACGATGTCGAGACAGACTGGGAGGATACAGTCCGACATGAGGTGGCCCACGCATACGTCCACTCAGAATACGGACGGGAGGTCCAGCCGCACGGCACCGAGTGGAAAGATGCAGCCAAGCGATCCGGGGCAGACCCAACCGCCCGCTACGAAGGCGATGACTTGGTAGACGCAAACTACATCCTCGCCTGTCCGAATGACTGTTTTGAGCGTGGGTATCTCAAACGATCCAAGCGCATCAAATCTCCCTGGAAGTATCGCTGCAAAGACTGCGATACCCAGCTTGTGAGCTACGACGCCGGTGAGCGGCCAGCGACCATTGATCCCGGTACCTGCCATGTCGCCAGTATCCCGTGGGAGCAACCAGGCGACCGAAACGAATCTGGTGCATCTCGGTCGTCGGAGACGGCGGCCTATCTGCTTGGGTGCCCGAATGGCTGTACTGAGTGGCCCTACCAACAGCGAGCCAAACGGATCAAGAATCCGTGGCTGTACACTTGCCCCGAGTGTGAAGCAAGCCTTGTCAGCTGCGACGGCGGAGATACACCGACGACATGTGAGCCCGGCACCTGCAATGTGGAAAGTATTCCGTGGACTGAACCGCAACTCATTCATGCCTGTCCGAATGGCTGTTTCACCACCGGGTACGCCCAGCACTGTGAGCAAACTCGACAGCCAGCCAGATACGGGTGGGGGGTGTGTGGTGCCCAAACCATCTCGTACCCAACTGGCCACCGACCGAATAACCCGATTCCCGGCACTAACTACACTGACGCTTAGGACCGGCGGATTGATATCGGGCGACCCAACATCAGCAAAATAACACGCCAGAGAATGCTCGTGGTTCATACGACGCCAACGGACGAGGGAAAATTGGCAATCTGGGCTGAAGACTCATCGCTGCCACCACAGCATCCCCCGAAACCCGGACGGCCGCCGAACGTTCCCGATCCCAGAGATCATCCATTTGCTGCCTCCAGCGAAACACTACAGGCAACCTGTAAGGAGTTGTGTCATGGCACCCTGCAGTTAGGTTCAGAGACTGAGGTCACGTTGTTGCTGCCATCGGGGCGATTTGGACCACAACCATCCCCATCACTGGTGCGGGATGCAGAACTGGACGGTAAGATCGACCGCGTCTCACCATGGGTAGTTCCAGCGATTACCTGTACTCCTGCACTACTGAGGGATATTGCGAATGTAGCCACAGATGAAAGCACCACTGTTCAACGCGGTGAGACACTTACATACTGGACGACAATTATCTCGTTTGCTGAGGAATTAGTTCGAAACGGGCGCGTCATTCCCCAACTTGAACGCAGAGACGAGCAGGGCTGTGCTGTGTGGCGTGCATTGCCGTCAACAACAGCTGACTTCGAGCGATTGCGCTCGCTTCGAGAGGCAGTGCCTCCACTACTCCGTGCTCGTGTCACCGATGCGACCCGCAGTACTGCTGAAGAAGCCAAAGATTGGGGGGACGCACACGTACAATCTGCTCATGACGTGTTGACGCGGACGCTTGACGAGTATGTTGATACGATGGTTCGACAGCGACTCACCTCTGTCGATACAGCCCAAACTACTGGAACCACCATACAGGAGCAGTGGCTGGAAGCACTCACAAGTCAGGATGCGAGTATCGAGGCACCGAGTGATAAACTTGAGACTCTCCAACAGCATCTAGATGAGTGGACACAAGGGTTGGAAACAGCCGGTGAAGATGGCGTTAGACTGTGTTTCCGGCTGTGGGCTCCCGAACCGGAGACTGCTGAGGAGAACACTGAAGCGATGGCTGATTCCATCGACGCTGTCAGTGCCGACGGCTGGGAAGTAGAGCTATTGCTGCAGGCAGCTGACGATCCGAGCCTACTCGTTGAAGCAGAGACTGTCTGGGACTCAGCTGCAACCACACAGGATATTCTCGAACGGCATCTTGAGCGACCCCAGGAAACGTTACTTGAGGAGTTGGGCCGAGCAACGGGATTGTACCCGAATCTCGAAACAGTTCTTGAGGAATCGACGCCAACAGAGCTGAAACTGACAACAGAGGAGGCGGCTACCTTTCTGCGAGAGCATGCAGAGGTACTCCAGCAGGCTGGATTTGGCGTGATACTCCCAGCCTGGTGGAACGACTCACAGCGACGGTTGGGCGCACGGCTCTCCGCGGATAGTGATTCGACAACAACGCCCGACTCTACTGTTGGCGGGGTCGGAGTTGAGCAACTCTGTGATGTGCAATGGGAGGTCGTCTTGGGCGATGAAACCCTCTCAAAGGAGGAAATCGCCGAGCTGGCCGCTCTCAAAATGCCCCTCGTTCGCGTTCGCGGCCAATGGGTCTCACTGCAGGAAGGTGACGTTGAGGCTGCTTTAGAGTTGTATGAGCAAGCTGATGACGAGATGTCGGTCTTGGATGCGTTACAGGTTGATACTGAGTTAGGCGATACGAGTCCCGAACTACCAGTCGTTGACAATCAGTTCACCGGCACGCTTTCCGATCTATTTGACGAGGAACTTGAGACGTGGGTTGAGGACGCTGAAACGCCTGCTGGCTTTGATGGGCAACTACGACCGTACCAGAATCGTGGCCTGGGCTGGATATCGTATCTCGAACAACTGGGGTTCGGCGGATGTTTGGCCGACGACATGGGGCTTGGCAAGACGATCCAGGTTCTCGCCCGGCTGGTCGAGGAACGAGAAGCACAGTCGGTCGGACCGACCCTTGTTGTCTGTCCGCTGTCGGTAGTCGGAAATTGGAAACATGAAGCACACGAGTTCGCACCACAACTTGATGTAGCTATTCATCACGGAACTGACCGCCCAACTGGCGACACACTTGCCGACACGATCACAAACCACGATCTTATTGTGACGACATACGGCGTCGTGCGAAACGATATTGAGCAACTACAGGAGATTCAATTCCATCGCGTTGTGCTGGATGAAGCCCAGAAAATCAAGAATACCGAGGCCAAGCGAACTCAGGCCATTCGGGCGTTGTCCACCCAGCACCGCTTGGCGTTGACTGGAACACCGGTGGAAAACCGACTCAGCGAGCTATGGTCAATCATGGAGTTCTGTAATCCAGGGTTACTTGGCTCAGAAACGGCCTTTCGAGATGCATTCGCCCGCCCAATCGAACAACATGGCAATGAAGAGAAACTCTCGGAGTTACGCCGGTTGATCCGGCCGTTCATTCTGCGGCGAAGCAAAACCGACGAGACGGTTATCGATGACCTACCGTCGAAGATCGAGACGAAGGAATACTGCACCCTCACCGAGGAACAGGCCTCGCTATACAAAGCTGCCACTGATGAACTGCTCGGAGCAGTCGCCGAAGCAGACGATATGGAGCGGCGTGGGAAAGTACTCCAGTTGATCAACGCTCTCAAAGCGATCTGCAATCATCCACGACAGTACAATGAGGATGATAGCCAGTTGGCGGAACGCTCTGGCAAACTGACGCGACTCGAAGAGCTCACTACGGAGATACTGGCGAACGACGAACGGGCACTCATCTTCACACAGTATACCTCGATGGCCAACCTGATCAAACAGTATCTGCAACACCGACTGGGTCGAGAGGTGTTGTATCTGCATGGCGGCACGCCGCAGGAACAGCGTGATGAGATGGTTGAGCGATTCCAATCAGCTGATGGGCCACCGCTGTTCCTGTTATCACTGCGTGCTGGCGGCACTGGGCTCACACTGACCGCAGCAAACCATGTGATCCACTATGATCGATGGTGGAATCCAGCGGTTGAAGATCAAGCTACCGACCGAACCTATCGGATTGGCCAAAGTGATGATGTCCACGTCCACAAATTGATTTGTGAGGGGACGGTCGAAGAAGCCATTGACCAGACGATTGAACAAAAGCGTGAGTTAGCCGAGCAAGTCCTCGCTGAGGGTGATGATTGGCTGACTGAACTCTCAGATGATGAACTTCGGGACATCGTGACACTATCGGAGCACGCATACCAATGAGTTGGCGCTACTACGAAAATCGGTCACCGAAAGAAGTGGACGACGGTATCGAGGCAGAAAGCAAGCGTGGTGATATTGGTGAAGAGTGGTGGTCACGCCGGTTTGTCGATGTCGTTGAATCCTACAGCAAGAGCAACCGGATCACCCGCGGCAAGCGCTATGCCAGAAAGGGGCAGGTCATCAACCTTAGTGTTGAAACAGGCGTAGTCACCGCAGAAGTCCAAGGTTCACGAGCAGATCCCTACGAGATTACGATCAAGGGAGATGCACTATCTGAGGTGATGTGGCGACAGATCGAGGAAACGATGGTTGATCGGGCCGCCTTTGCAGTCCAATTACTCACCGAAGAGATGCCACCGGATATCGAAGAGGTGTTTGAAGCGAACGATGTGACGCTGTTTCCCGACTCATATACTGATATGGGAACAAACTGCACCTGCCCGGACAGTGCAAATCCATGCAAGCATATCGCCGCTGTGTTCTACATTCTCGCAGAACAATTCGACGACGATCCCTTCCTGATATTCAAATGGCGTGGGCGAACCCGGGAGACAGTATTGACCCGGTTGCGCGAACTTCGTGGTGGCGAGGAAGAAGATGGATCAGGCGAGGAGGCATTCGAGGGTGGCGATAAACGACCGATTGGTGACTGTATTGATGAGTTCTGGGGGGTCGGAGAGTCTGCATCGTCAGTTACCATGCAGCCCGAGGAAACGACTATCGCTGATGCGACTCTCCAACGGCTAGGTGAGCCACCAGCAGCACTCACCGACAGCCACGATGTATTAGCTGAGTATTACGCTGAAATGACTGAATCTAATGGGCACACAGGCTGAGATTCAAGATGGAGCCGCTTGAACAGCTGACCCAGACAAGAGCATGCCCAACGTCAATAAGAATGAAGCCCGCGAGGAGCGGATACGAAATCGGGTAATTGTCGATGCCTACACTCCTGAGGAACAAGTAATCGGTTGGCACACCTATCTTGGCGACAAGATACGGTTTCCATTCCAAGCAACCTGTATCGAGGAAATAACGACTTCCCCACTCAAAGAGGACGAAAAAGTACTGGTTAGTGGGATGGTGCCAGAAAATGAGGTTTCGGGTGGGATGTTTGTGACTGTAGAGTGGGAGGGCCGAGAGATGGGTGTACCACTCGAACAGCTAGAACCGATAGATGCTGATAATGCCTCTGAAGAAGCAATTCGGGATTGGCATTACTGGAAAGCACGTGGCCATCAATTACCCTGATGAGTGAATACTTCGAGACTTCGGGCAGTCCTCGAAGTGCACCGACAGGAGAGAGAACATGAGAAAAGGGGTGGTGGGGTAAGCACATAAAAAAGTTCACATAAATTAAATGACCGCTGAGTTGTTGAGCTACTCAGCAGATTGACTGTTGACTGTAACAGCACTTTCTGAATAGCTCATACTGGCTGTCTGATACCAATACTGTATCAACACGGCACCACTGCTGGCCATCAAGAGATCTTCTGCAGTATCTTGGGCGTAATAAGCAGGCGTCCAGGAGTGCCAGAAGGCTCGGAAGAGGTACTCATAGACCTCAAATCCAGCTCCAATATTCAACAGTGCAACAAACATCCATGAGAGAGATACCTGTGGTGATACAACCTCTCTGAGACCGACAAGGAGAATCCCTGCAACACCGATTCCACTGACGAAGTGGGTCATCAGATCCCACCAGCCAAATCGAACGTACCACTGAAATTCATAGCCGCCGAAATGGAGGAAGGTCACGAGGCTTCCCCACAGGAATAACACTACCCAATGGATCGACCACGAGTTACGTGTTTTGAGATCACTAATGAGCTGAGTGCTCAACCACATTGGCAATCTGAACACAGAGATCCTGAGGTACTGTCGGTCAGCGAGGAAGGCTGTTAAAAGGGCTAATGCTGCACAGGACAGCGGTATGGGTTCGTGTGAAAGGGCAAGTGACGTTGGGGCCACACCAATATCGTATGGCCAGTAGCATATAATTATTGTAAAGACTCAAACAAATAGTTTAGTTATTGATCTATATGTCTGTTTTACAAAGATAAATTAGTTTTTGTTATCTTTAGAGCAGCTATACTACTAAAAACACATTTTTGGTCGTTACTGAGTAGGACTGAATGGTGAACGTACCACGGTCGCGGTAGCAATGCGACCGAGGCGTGTGACACCCTAATGAGTCAGCTGGAGAGGGTTGGTACATGAGTTTGGAGTGTGGGGAATGTCGCTGACTCTACTACTATGTAAGCAAAGCCCCGAACTAAAACATCCATCAGGAGTTGCTGAGGCTGAAACAGAGATCGGTATGAAGAGTATATTCCCACGAGGTTGTCGCACTATTTCCAGCCAACGTCGCTATTCCGGGTGGACGGGCTCGTTGCACTCCTCACAATCTGCGTAGACACGTCGCTCACCGTTGACTTTATATTCAAGAATTACCGACCCAGCCCGGAGTATCGAACCGCAGAATGGACACACGCCCAACGTTGCGTTTTTCGTCACCATAGGGGAAGAGGAACTTGGAGCGTGTGACATTATTCCAAGTTCCAATTGGTTATACAAACTGTACATATAAAATACTCATCCAAGCACGGTGAAACTGAATTCCAAAATCGGGGAGTGTCAGTCGTGTTGCGGTTGGTGGTGACGGTCAACCACCTCTGCGAAGGCGACGTTTTCTGTGGTGTTCTCAATCCGGGCGGTGACTCTGTCTCCGACCTCCGTATCTGGAATGATGAGGACGTAGCCACGGTCAACCCGTGCAATGCCATCGCCCTGATCACCGATACTATCGATTTCGACCGTTCGTGTTTCACCAACGTCGACTGGTGGCTCTTGGTTGGTATCCTGTGAGCCTACGTTCGAAGAAGACTCCCTGTCGACTGTCTTGACGGCGGCGTCGCTGTCTGTGTCCGTTGTTGTCTCTGTTTGTGACGGCATTATCGCAACGCGGTAGGTATCTCCAGGGGTTATCCCACCGAGGTCAATCTCTCGATCCGGAACCTGAATCTGAAATGAGTCCTCTTCCTCCCGTATCTGAGCGGTAAACAGACATTCCAAGGTATCTGAAATCTCCATACGGGGGTTGGGTGATGGATCCTGAAAAGGAGACTCCATTGTTTTGAGTCGAGAAAACTCATCTGGCTCTAGGCGCGGGGCTTCCCGAAGTTTATATCACCGTTTGAAGAGAAGAGATATCGTCAGTCGGGAGGTCGTCGCTCCGCTGCGGGGATATATGATGCAACCGGCGTGCCCTCGAAATGACAAAAATTGGACTTGGTCAGGAGTCAAGTGTATCGCCAAACTGCTTCTGGAAACCCTCAATTATCCGTCCGATCCCGGATTGCATGAAGAACGCTGCGTCTTCCTTGGCCTCCCGTAGGTGTTTTTCCTGTTTGCCGGAGGCATCGGCAGCCATCGTCTCTAACTCCTCGATCAGTCCCTCGATGGTAGCTGTCTCGTCGAGTGCGTCGTAAGTTCGGACGCAGTCTTTCAACGCACGTTTGGCTGACTGCCTGACGCGTCCGTCCTCGTCAGTCAGTGCCTCAAGCAAAAATCCACAGACTGCATCGGTCTGATCGTGGATCGTTTCGGCCGGTGGGCTCTCGACATCCGGCGACTGGAGATTGACTGCCGCTGGAAGCTTGGGCGCGAGTTGTTCAACGACCCGGACACAAGACTGCCGGACGTAGCCATCCTCGTGGCCCTCATAGAGATCAGCAACACCCTCAAAACAATCGTCGAACAGTTCGGCGCGCTCCATGACGCCCATCTCTTTAATCTCGTCAACGATGCTGTTGATCCGGTCGGCATCGCCGGAGCGTATTTCGGGCTCGTACGTCTCCCACTGTGTCATGATACGTGAGTTAAGCGGTGGATCTTACTTCGGTGTACTGTTTGGAGAGTCGTTATCGCACCATACAGATTTGAGGAGCATCGGTTGTGAGCGGTGTTTGTTTTTGAGCGGGTAAACTGTCTCGGGGGCGGCTCCTGAGCCAACGAGGGAAAATTGGTGTGAGGTGCCGGATGCCGCAGATGGACGAGCAACGAGTTTCGATTAGCCTCAACCGTCTATTCCGATAGTGTGAATACACACCACACGACATATCCTGTTGAGCTGAAATCATTATGCCCGGCAACGACCCCTTCCAGTCGATGGATGAGAACCGCTCTCCGGCAGAACAGTTTGAGGCCGATCGCCTTGACAGAGAGGGGATTGACGAAACAAAGTATCCTGCGCAAGTTGACCGGGCAGCAATTGATGTCCGAAGGAAAATTGCCGTCGGTAAAAGGGATGATCCGACAGATATCGGAGGTACCGTCGATCGGTTCAACTTCGATGAAGCGACTGGAACGTTCTATGTAGAAGGACTCACTGCGATTGCGGGAGAGGATTCGACGTTAGCTGCGAACTTAGAGGAATATGATGAAAAGCAGGTCGGGAAACTCGCATTCCAACTCAATGGGTTTCGACACAAGTTGAAAACGACTGGTGACCCACTGGATATCGACCGGGCCCTGGAAGCATTACTTGAGAAAACGGCAGCCTCAGCGATCGACGAAAGTATTCAATCGGGGAGAAACGAGGGAGCAGGTCTCCGCGCCCTTCGGAATACGAATTCAGTGAGCGACCTCACAGTGCGGCTGTTTTCAGATCCCCGCGTCGACGCGTACGCGCAATCGTTAATGAGTCAGCTGCCAGGGTCAAGCATCTCCCGCGAGGAATTAATCGATAAACTAGACGAAGCCCGGATGACAACCCCACTGTGGGATCACCAACGGGAGGCACTCAAACGATGGCACGAAAATAGCCAGCGCGGGTACGTAGATATGGCGACAGCGACGGGCAAAACCGTGCTTGGCTTGGCTGCGATCGCGCTCCGATATGGAGCCTTACATCCAAAAGACCTAGAGGAGGCTCCGGCATTGCAAAATACGACTGCACAGCCAGAGACGCCAACCAACCCTTCAGTGCTGATCGTCGCCGGAACTGATCTTATTCTTGATCAGTGGCGCGGTGAGATTGACGAGCACCTGGACATTCCAGAGGATCGCACAGTGCCGTCTGATGAGGCTGGATATCAGGCGATCGAACTCGGCTGGGGGTCAATTGAATTTCGAACTGCACAGGGGCTCGCTCAGACGACAGCATTTGATCAGTATGATCTTGTGATCTTAGATGAAGCTCACCGGTATACGCGTGGGTCATCCAGTGGGAGTGGCTGGGGTGCTGTATTCGAGAATCTCACAGCGGGGTCAAATGCCGTGTTGGCTATGTCTGGTTCAGTTGATCAGGGCTGGACAGGTGATTCGACGGCAAAAGATGCGCTTGAAGATAGCCTGACGCGATGTTACAAATTCGACGTGGCGCGGGCCCGTCGTGAGGGGGTGATCGCGGACTTCTCGTGGGAGATTCACTATTTACCGGCTACGGGCGAGCAAACAGATCGACTCGCTAGTCAAACACAGATTACGACCGCAAACTATGATTCCGAAACAGGAACGCTCGATGCCGACCGATTGGGAGTGAGTGAATCATCTCTCCCAGAGGAGGTCGTTGGGTATGACGATCTACGATCTTTTGTGCAGACCAACGACGGTAATGACCTCCGCTCGGAATCGGCGCAATTCGACGCGTTTGCCTCTGCATTGCTCGCTCGACGACCGCTGCGATGGAATCTATCGCCAGATACCGACCCAATCGCCTCGTTGGTTGCACAGCATGCACCAGACGAAAAGACGGTCGTTCTCGTGCAATCGTATAGTGCCGCAAAAGAGCTCAAATCTCGGCTTGAGACGGACTATGGGGTTCCGGCGGCCGATATCGAAGCGTTCACTGACACAGATGAAAACCGAATAGAGATCGTCGAGCAGTTTAATGCGGGCTCTCGTGGCGTGATTATCGGCCCCGGTAATCTACTTGGCACTGGTGTTGATATGCCCGATGCAGAAGTGGCGGTGAATGTCTCGAAGGGAAGCGTCAACGCCTCGCTTGTCCAGCGGATGGGGCGAGTGCTTCGCAACCCAACTGGCGAGAAGGATGCAACCTTCTATCACCTTGTCGCCCAGCCAACTGATGACGACGCCATAGATCCTGTAGAGGACGGCACACGACTGCTTAGACAAGCCGCTGAGTTCCGCGCGCTTGGGGAATCTTTCCGAGAGGTACCAACGTATCACACGAACCAATCTGTCGGTCAGACGGTCATTGAACTCGAAGACAGCGGGATTTCCCGCCTCGCAGATATCGAAGACGAAGATGAGTTAGTCGAGTATGGGGGAGCAGCAGAACACATTCGGACGTTACAAGCACTCGTCTATGACGCCACGACTGCCGGTGAGGCTGCTGATTCGCGGTCAACGCCCGTTATCGAAACGTGGACGAGTGAGGTCAGCGGCTCTGACGTCGGTGAGGGTGACGCGTCAGAGACGAAATTCAGCGATCGAAACGAAGCATACGAGCGATATCGACTCTCGCTTGGCCCATATCGTGCGATCAAATCGATTGTCACCAACAAATACGGGGCCGATGTTGAGGTGATTGAAGACGATGATGAGTACTCGGTCACCATTGACACGCCCGAAGTGAGTGGCACAAAACTCCATGCCGAGCTGGAACGCTGGCTCAACAGCTACCGGGGGTGGCGTGAGCATTGTGACAACCGCGATGGCGACGGCGAGATAGGATCACTCCCAGAGTACAAAAGTGAGTGGCCAGAACCACCAGACGATAAGGGTGTGATGGTAGCCAGCGATGCAGCCGCCGAGATTGGAATTGGGTACGCTGATTCTGACCCCATTTTCTTCCCGTATACCGACGGCGAGCTCTATTCGATTCCACTGCCTGACGGCCAATATTTCACTGTCAACGGTGTTGTCGATGATGAGTCAGTATCAGAACCGACGACGGCCGCAGGTGAGGGTGATGGAACAGAGCAAACAGGATATACAGTCGATCAATTGCTCGTATATGCAGCTCAATCGACTGATGTTGATATTGAGACCGTGATTAAGAGAGGAGTCGCATCGTTGCTGAAAGATGCCATCGATGATACAATTTCAGACCTCTCTACGGACTGGAGTGGCCCCCGAACGAAGCTAGATGTATCGCTTCCTGATCGGCACGAGCGGCTTCTCAACGGACTCGTTGAAGATGACTCCATCCAGGCGACACAGGTGTCTCATCTGCTTGATGCCGCATTACTTCGGGAACTGGAACTCGCAGACGAGAGTGAGTCAATCGAAATTGATCCGATAGTGCTGAGCGCGGTTGACACGATAGCTACAGAGAAAGATGAGTCCACCGAGCAATTTATCGAACAAACCCTTCGGGATGCTGTTAAACGAGATCAGCAAAACCAATCGAGTTGAGTACAGAGTCGTTACTCCCAGACTTCCTCGTAGTCACAGACGGCCTGGAAGTATGTCTGGTCATCTACAACCGGTCTCGGAATAACGCCGTCGTCGAACTGTCCAAGTCGACCGATATGGATCGGCAAGTGACCGGTAGCCGGGTCGTCCCCACGACTTGTGGCAACCAACCGGCGGTTGACTAGTCTTAGAGTAGCGTTATCACCTTTTTTATCGGCTTCTTGTTTCCATTTACTCACTGCATTAGAAACAGCAGTTTCCTTCCCTGCCCCAATGTCGTCTCTGGGAACGTTAACCCAGATATGGTCGTTTTCGGTGATGTACAAACGCCCCGCCCGTCCCCGGTACTGTTGATATGTTTCTACCAACTCTGGATGGTCGAAGGCTGACTCAAATCGGTAATCACGCCATTTCCACACGAGGGTGCCATCACTAGAGATCGTCCAACGCTCTCCGTGGTTGAATGGGAATCCTTTCCAAACCTTGATTTGATTTTGACTGGGAACCATTGGGTCAATGTCTACCTCGCTGAAATCGATATCTCCGCCAAGCTTGCCCACATATACCGGGATCCAGCCGCTGTCAATCGGAGCTTTGTCGATATGTTTGTAGTCCTCGGCTGGGACTTTGGTCAGTATCTCTCCACCAGCAGTGATCCGTATGCTTCCGTATCCACCTTCCTTACCGAGTAGAACGAGTACTCTCCGGAGACCGTCAGGTGGCTTAGTGTAAATCTGCAAATCACGCTGTTCCCACTTCAATACTGGATCGTTGAAATCTTCATGAGACACGATACTGTACTGCGAACCTCGGTATGCTGATGGCCACGGAAGTCGCGGATCAAGCTCTACGGACTTCCCATTGGGCTGCGGTACACTGGTTGGTTTTTCGCGTAGCTCTGGTTTCATGATTGATCACCCGCAAAGTCCATATTAGCGATATCTAACGCTTCTTGAACCGACCCGAACTCTTTCTCATACTGTGGAGCACCATAATCGCCGTAGTTGTTGAGATCGCGTCGCGAGACTGGCTCTCCAGCATTTGATTTGACTTTTACTAGTTCGAAAAGCAGATCTTTACGCGAGATATCCTCTGAATTGTTCCACTCGAAGTCGGTTTCTGATTCAGTTGCGGCCGCCGACTCACCGTCACAACTGTATTGGTGTTTTTTCATCACACGCTCGTACTTGAACTCCTTCCCACAATCCGGACAAATATAAGGAGATTCACCGGGCGAAGCAGAGTTATTAGCGGAACGTCCAGAAGTAGGTGAGCCTGTGCCGTCGCAACTGTACTGGTGTTTCTCCATCACACGCTCGTATTTATACTCATCACCACACTTCGGGCACACATAGGGTGGTTTATCTCGACTCTCACCATCATCCCCACCGGCGGATGTGTTTCCTTGATCCTGTGCGGTGGCTGTAGTCTTCGACTTAGGGTTCCCACCCTTGCATCCGCCCACGTGAGCTGAATATTTTTGATGATCAGTATATGTCGCACCGCAGTTATCGCACTCATATTCAGATTGCTTTTTGTTATCTCTTGCAGTGCTCTCTTTGGAGCTAGTCTTCGACTTAGGGTTCCCACCCTTGCATCCGCCCACGTGTGCTGCGTATTTTTGATGATCAGTATATGTCGCACCGCAGTTATCGCACTCATATTCAGATCGCTTTTTGTTATCTCTTGCAGTGCTCTCTTTGGAGCTAGTCTTCGACTTGGAGGAACTTCCTGTACAGCGGCTAATATGGGTTGAATAGTTCCGATATCGAACATACGTCTCACCGCAAATAGCACATTCATACTCAGATTCATCTTCAGTAGAGTCATCTCCCAGTGTTTTTCTCTGCTGGTTTGATGAATCCTGAGGCGTTCCATTTTGTTCCTGACCACTTACAGAAGAGGAGCTATCTGAGCCGATGCCATCGACAAACCTATCGAACGCGCCGTAATCACCGTCCTCCGACGGATCCGCATACAACGTCCCAGTCTCGCCACTTGTAGACGGACTATCAGGCTGAGATAGCTGTTCACTTCCACCTGTTTGCTGTGGGGTTCCGCCTGATGAAGATCCGGAGTTACTTGACCCTTGTTTCGGTGATCCCAGGTCAGAACTGGTTGAGAGATCGGCCTCATCAATCACGCGTGAGCTCTCGAATGGATCCAGAGAAATAGCGTCCGCAATACCAGAGATATCAACTAACTCATCCAGCGGCCCCTGATGATTTTCGCCATGTTCTAGCACGGCACCGAGTGCTCCCGGTGGTATTTTTGCGCGTCTGAACCACGCCTCAACATGGCCGCCATCATACCGCTGGATATTGTTCTGGTCAGCAGTTTTCTTGGCCTTGTCAGAGAATTTCCCATTTGTCACAACGGCTAGTTGAGATGGGCTCTGAACGCTGTCGATTGAGGTCTTCTCCTCGTTCAGCGGCAGGATATCATCTTCAGCTACTGTATCTCCTACCGACGGGATGATCCGGATTCCGACAGTTGATTTTTGCCGTCTCCAATATAGATCACACGCAGTCGACTCATTTGCTGGTGGGCGAACTGTGTTTCCGTCGAATTGCTCTAGTGTGAGTCCAATAACTCGGGCTGCCTCTCGTGGTGAGAGATATGAGAGATCCTGGATAGAGATGATGCGCGCTGGCTGCTCTCTGGGTTGTGCGTCAGTTGTTGGCGGTTGGGAGAGTGGTAGATCAGCATTAGGAGTTTTCGTATCTTCGTCCGGAATCGACTCAACAATCCGTTTGATGCGCTCTTTCGGGGTGTCATCGCTAAATGCTGATTCTAATCCCCAGATTATCGATGAGATGGGTGTGTCAGATTTTCTTGCCTTCTTGACTGAGGCAGCAACGTCATCCTCAACGTACCAGCCAGGTGTATCAGGTACTCTCATCGGAACACCCCTGTCACGCGTGCAATGAATCCGACTCCACGCCGATCAACGACTTCGGCTGAATCACGGCTTACTACAACGATTTCATTTGCTCCCAGCAGACGCTTTTGCTTCACGATAGCGACTTTGTGATTGAAATTCGTCGGATTAGACTCAACATCTACTGAGTCCGGGAATAAGGCTGCAACCTGTTCTGGCAAGCTCTCAGTCGAGAGTTCAGAACAAGTCTCACAGGTTGCTCCATCTGTTAGACTGTTTTCGGCAACCTGGACTTGACAGAGCGCACATTGAGACATGTGGTAATCGCAAACGGGGTCGCCAGACACAGGGTCAGTCAGAGTATGCTCATCACAGAGATTGTTGCCACTTACAGTACATGTGTTCAGGTGTTGTTGACATATGTTCTCCGGGGAATCGTGTTGCATTGAACACGCATTACAGGTGTCGATATGATCAGCGCAGTGCCGCTCACCGCCCTCTGCGCAAACTACAGTGTGATCCTCACACCGATAGGGAGCGCGTGAGAATTCGTCATTACAGGTTGGACACTGATGTGCATCCACGTCGCATAAGGTCACTTCACACTCTATGCAGGTTCGAGAGTGTTCCGAGCAGACGATTTTTTCACACTCATCGCACGTGTTTTGATCAGATTCACAGACGAGTTCACCGTGGGTGCTACACCGGTCAAGATGGTCTCGACAGAACGGCTCTCCACAATCGCTGCAGGTCTCATAGTGATCTTCACAACGAGGTTCACTACATTCACCGCACACACGCATGTGCTCTATGCAGAGGCTATCCCCACAGGTAGTGCACTCATAGGAATGATCAGCGCAGACAGAGTCTCCACAGTGGTCACATACGTCTAAGTCATCCCCACAGAATGGATCCTCACACGTGGCGCAGTAGTCAATGTGATCTACGCCATGAACATCTCCACACCCAGCGCATTCTACCCCATGTTCGACGCAGACTACGTCTTCACAGGTGCTGCACTCATTGGAGTGGTCAGCACAGATCGAGTCCTCACAGTGATCACATGTATCTAGATCATCCCCACAGAATGGGTCTCCACACGTAGCGCAGTAATCGATATGATCTACGCAGTGAATCTCCTCACAGCCAGCGCATTCTACTCCATGTTCAGTGCAGATTGCGTCGCCACAGGTGCTACACCCATAGGAATGATCAACACATAGTGCGTCTCCGCAGTGATCACATATTGTTGCATCATCCTCACAAATTAGGTCTGAGCAGTCACTACAGGCGTCGATATGTTCTATGCAGTGAATGTCGCCACATTCAGTACACTCACTAACATGTTCTTGACAGTGCGGTAAATCACACGTACTGCAGATAGCAAGGTCGTCATCGCATACCGGCTCCTCACACACGGTACAATCTGTAGCATTTGACTGTGCGACCGGCTCATCACATGACCGGCATACAGATTTGTGTGCATTACAGCGAGGAGCACCATCGACGATACAATTAAATCGATCATCAGCACACACTGTCCGCTCACAGGTTTCACATTCTTTACGAGCTTCACTACACAGCGGATCATCGCACCGATCACATGCTACGATCTCATTCAGTGAATACGGTTGATTACAGTGAGCACACTGGGCCAAATGTGAAAGACATCTGTAGTCATTGGTGTCGATGACTTCACTACCGTGTTCAGTGCAGACACCGCCATCACAAACCACACACTGCGTTAGATGCGACTCACAAACGACAGAGCCATCATGATCGCAAAGATCTGAATGATGGAGGCACACTGTGTCCCCGCATTCAGTACACTGGTCTGTTACCTCAGAGCAATACACTCCATTACACACAGTACAGATATCTGCATGCCCTGAGCAGACCGCTGCTCCGTGTTCGCTGCATATCTGTCTATCAGACGAACAGAGGGGATCTTCGCAGACTGAACAGGTTGAGGTATGATCGGGGCATATTGGTTCGTTACATTCTGCACACGAGGTGATATCGCTAGAGCAGGTTATCTCACCACATTCGCTGCAGTGTACGCGATCTTCCTGACAGATACTATCGCCGCAGGTCGTACAAGTTTCGAGGTGTGTATCTGCAAAGGTTCCAGAACAGATCTCACATGTCTCGGTTGTCTCAGCACAGTGATATCCGCCACATCCATCACAAGCTACTGCGTCGTCATAACATCGAGTGTCCCCACAGGTGACACAATCAACTGAATCTGTCTCACAGAATTGCTCCTCACAGAAGGTACAGGTAGAGGAGTGAGTCGAGCAGAATATATCGTCACACTCAGCACACGTTCCTGTATGAGTTTCACAGTGTAGATACTCATCTTCCGTGCACTGTCTGAGGTGATCATCACAGTGATGTGATCCGCAGGTTTCACACTCTTGACCACAGGCAAAACAGGTCGGATCAGTATCAATACTGCAGTCACTGACGTGATTACCACAAACAGCATGATCACAGGAAGAACAGACATTTCCACAATCATGGCATTCGGTTCGGCCACAGAGCCAACAGGACTCAATCGGGGTGTCACAGTCCGGACATCCGGTCTCGCCGCAGGACTCACAGTAATTTATACAGCCCCCACACACGATGCTTCCACAGGTGCAGATCTGAGGTCTCGTTGAAGATGAGAAATCAGTACCGCAGGTTTCGCATTCGAATGATACGAGCCCTTCAGTAGCGGGTGCGTATGTGGGTGTTGCCGTCCCAGTGCGTTCATCGTCACTCAGTTGTACCGATAAGGTTCCAACATCATGTGTAACAAGCGTGATCCCGATGGTCGATATTTCAACCTCTACCTGATGGCGGCCGACTGTCTCTTCTATTTTTTCCTGTTCTTGTTTCTCTAAGTTTTCCAATTCTTGCTCGACCTGATTTTTTACCTCGCTCAGATCCTGTTCTGCTTCTTTGAGATTTTGTTTATATTTAGACCGAGTGCTTTTCTTTCTGGCACTATAGAATTTATCTCTCCATTTGTTGATCTCCTCTTTCTGTTCAGGAATCCGTTTTTGGACTTCCCGACGACGCTGCTCATAGAGATCCTTTATTTCTGAAATCCGATCACTGGCTGTGTCTTCGGCTTCTGATTGAATCTCATTGACTTCCTCAGTGATGCGATCTTGCGCCTCCTCAATCGCTGTTTGATGGTAGTCCTGTAGTCGATCGATATCTGGGTTCAGATCGGTTGTGGTGTATTCTCTTGCGAGCCTATCTGAGTACTCAAGGAGATTTTCTGTTAGTTCTGGTAGTTGTGACCCGTTTGAGAGATCGTATGTAATCGTCTCCAACCGCTCTCTGTGGAACGAGCTAACGCTTGATAGCTCTACAACGAAATGGAAAGACACCGCCTCGGCCAGTTGCTCTGGCTCAAATCCTTTCACTTTAGTCGTCAATTCTGAGACATCAAACACACCCGGAAGCCCGAACTCTACATCTTCCGAGGAAAGGTGAAGTTTTCCAAGGGTCGTCCGCTGTTTTGCTTTATCAACGAGTTCGTTCAGAGCTATCGACCCAGGCTGAACGACGATATCATTGCGTCCTGGTTGTTGATCCTTCGGGTCAAATACGAGCGTCGCCTCCCTCTCAGTAGACAGATCTTCCAGTGGATCTGGCAGCGTTACCTGCCAACAAGAGGGATTTGATCGATCCACATCACCGCCAAACGCTTCGATAGTTGTCGCCGCAAACCGACGTATATTTAGCCGATTTAGCGTGCCGATATCTTCAACACTCATGCATTTTCACCAAATTCAAAGTTCTTGAACACACCCCGGTTGAAGTCGCTCATCCTTTCGGCTGCCTCTTTGTTATCCTCTAAGTCGACAGCCATATCCTCGAAATTGTTCTCAAGTTCGATTTTTGAGTCGGCATCTCGTAATCGGTTGAAGATCTCCTGTTCGAAGTCCGACCCAGATTGCTCCATCCGAGAGAGGATATCACGTAGTCCCCC
>P_A23_Liq_3_FmtDRAFT_1000060_pt1 | contig 21206 bp, 19 predicted proteins | sample PonA233FremontCA_FD_10237 | JGI IMG/M metagenome (IMG submission 10237)
GGGGCCGCGATCGCGGCCGTCGGCTTCGGAATCTTCACCGCCGCGAGCGGTGGCCAGCCGCTCGTCGGGGTGTTGTTCCTGCTGGGCGGGGCGGTCGGGCTGGCAGTCGCGCTCCGGTGAGACGGCGGAGACACTGCCCCCACCGGACGGCTTTTGCCGCTCGGTCGGCAGGCTGTCGTATGGACCGACCGTCCGCAGCCGAGTTGGACGCGGACGACCTGGGGTTCCGGCACCGGCCGGAGACCGACCAGTCGTTCGAGAACGCGCTGGCGAAGGCCCGCGACGGCCGCCGGCTCGGCGTGCAAGACGCCGTCGAACTGCTGACGACCGGGACGGAGACGGACGGGCTCGACCCGGAACGGACGGAGGCCGTGTTGACCGCCGCCGACCACCGCCGTCGCGAGGAAGTCGGCGAGGAGGTGACGTTCGTCGCCAACCTCAACAACAACGTCACGACCGCCTGCAACACCGGCTGTCTGTTCTGTAACTTCAAAGACACCGCGAGCGCCTTCGAGACGGACAGCGACGTCGACCACCCGGGGTTCACGAAGACACCCGCCGAGTCACGCGAGATCGTCCGCGACGCCGTCGCGCGCGGGATCTACGAGGTGTGTTCCGTCTCGGGACTCCACCCGGCGTTCGCGCTCGACGCGGAACACCACGAGATCCTCCGGGGGTACGACAATCCGGCCCGCGAGGTGAACTACAAGCCACCGGCCGTCTACGACACCGACCCGGGAACGTACACCGAACAGATCGACGCGATGGCCGTCGACGGCGTCCACGTCCACTCGATCACGCCCGAGGAGGCGTACCACGCCCGCCGGGGGACCGAGTGGTCGTACCGCGAGGTGTACGACCGGTTGGTCGCCGCCGGACTCGACTCCGCGCCGGGCACCGCCGCGGAGATTCTGGTCGACGAGGTGCGCGACGTGATCTGTCCGGGGAAGATCGACACTGGTGGCTGGCTGCAGGCGACGGAGGCGGCCGTCGACGCCGGACTGGACGTGACCGCGACGATCATGTACGGTCACGTGGAAAACGAGATGCACCGCGCGCTCCACCTCGAACGGGTGCGGGATCTCCAGGATCGTACCGGCGGGATCACGGAGTTCGTCCCGTTGTCGTTCGTCCACGAACGGACACCGTTGTACGAGCAGGGTGTGGTGTCCGGCGGGGCGACCGACCGCGAGGACAAACTGTTGATCGCCGTCTCTCGGCTGTTCTTGGACAACGTCGACAACATCCAGACCTCGTGGGTGAAGTACGGCGACGAGAAGGGGTTGGAGACGCTGGCGTGTGGCGCGAACGACTTCATGGGGACGATCCTCTCCGAGGAGATCACCAAACGGGCGGGCGGTCAGTACGGGGAGTTCCGGTCGTTCGACGACTACGTCGAACTGATCCGGAGTGTCGGTCGTCGCCCCGTCGAGCGGTCGACGGACTACCGCCGTCGCCGAGAGATCACGGCCGACGAGGGACCGTACGGCCCCCAGTTGGGGCCGCGTGCCGACGGGAGCCCGTTGTTGCAGGACAGCTCCGTCTCGCCGCCCGCAGACGACTGACCGGACGGCGTTCTGTGGCCTCCCCCGACCGAACGTGAAGAGGCACGCGTCAGAAACAGACGAACGACGAGATTCTGCCTCTGGAGCCGGACAGTCGGGCGTGAGTGTGGCTCTCACCCGTGCCTTTTTGACCGACACCCGGCAACTCGTAGGTACATGGGCTTCGGGAGCTACGACGAATCCGAACAGGAGAACCAGGAACTGGATTCGGACCTCGCGGACGACGACACGGTCGACGCCGGCGACGTCGCACACGAGGGGGACGTCGAGTTCGAGATTGGGGCGTCCAACGGCGAACTGTTGGACAAGCTCCAAGAGATCAAAGACGAGTGACGACCGACCGGTGAAGTCCGGCACACGAGCGCTCGGTGTCGCAGTCTCCGGCGGGTCGGCGACCGCGACGGTCGCCGGCGCGGTGGTCCGCGTCGACCGAGTGGTCGACGGGTTCGCGTACGCGACCTGCGAGGTCGGCGGCCGCGACGCGACTGCCGCCGTCGAGTCACTTCTCGCGAAGCTGGCGCGCGACGACATCCAGTACCTCCTGACGGCCGGCGTCGCGCCCGCCTGGTTCAACCTCCTCGACCTGCCGCGGCTCGCCGAGACGTTCGGCGGGCCGGCCGTCGCGGTCTCCTTCGAGGCGAGTTCGGGGCTCGAACCGGCGTTGCGCGAGCAGTTCGACGGCGAGGCGCTGGCCGACCGATTGGCCGTCTACGGCCGGCAGCCGCCGCGCGAACGGGTGGTCGTCGGCGACGAGACAGTGTGGGTGCGGGCTGCCGGCTGCGACCCGGCGACTGCGCGGGAACTCGTGCGGGCGACCACGCCCGACGGGAGTGGCCGCCCAGAACCGTTGCGGGTCGCACGACTGGCCGCCCGCGCCCGCGAGTCGGCGTGAGCCGCCGGCCGGGCCGCGAGTGACCAGCCAACCGCACGGCACTTCTTCGCGGCGCGCGACCGGGACGTATGGACGACTCGTTGTGTGTGGACGACTGTACGGACTGCCCGCGACTCGTCGACTCCCGCAGCCAGATCGTGAACGGGGTCGGCCCGACCGACGCCGAGATCGTGTTCGTCGGCGAGGGGCCGGGCGCGACCGAAGACGAAGACGGCGAGCCGTTCGTCGGCCGTTCGGGCACGGTGTTGGACGACGCACTCGACGACGCGGGGCTCGCGCGGACCGACGTGCGGATCACCAACTCCGTCCGGTGTCGACCGCCGGAGAACCGCGACCCGCGCAGCGGCGAACTCGACAACTGTCGGCGACACCTCGCGACGGAACTGACGGCGATCGACCCCACGGTCGTCGTCGCCCTGGGGAAGGTGCCCGCACAGAACCTCCTCGATCGGTCCGTCGCCGTCACGAACGAGTCGGGTGACGTGTACGACGCTCGGGTGGGGGAGACGACCCACCGGGTGTTGATCTGTGTCCACCCCGCCGCGACGTTGTACGACGCGAGCCAACAGGACACCTTCGAGGCGACGATCCAGACGGCCGCCGACTTGGCCGGTGAGGGTGGTGACGGGAGCGGGCAGTCCCGACTCGGGGAGTGGTAACTCTCGCAGCCGACACTGTCGACGATACCGTGGGAACACCCCCCACGAAGAGCTTATGAAGATGTACACACTCGTACATCGTACGACCGACTCGTACATCACATGACACTCCAGACGTACATCGAGCGGGTGACGGACGGCGAGGACTTGGATGTCGCGGCGGCACGCGAGGCGTCGCGACTGGTCTTCGAGGAGGCGACGGAGGCACAGATCGGCGCGTTGTTGGCTGCGCTGCGCGCCAAAGGCGAGACGGAGGCGGAGATCGCCGGCTTCGCGCAGGGGATGCGGGAGGTCGCCCGGACGATCGAGCCGGACGCCGACCGGCTGGTCGACACCTGCGGGACGGGCGGTGACGACTACGACACGATCAACGTCTCGACCACGTCGGCGTTCGTCGCGGCCGGTGCGGGCGTGACGGTCGCGAAACACGGCAACTACAGTGTCTCTTCCCCGTCCGGGAGCGCGGACGTGTTGGAGGCGATCGGCGTCGACGTGGAGTCGGAGCCGGCCGACGTGGAGACCGACATCGAAGACGACGGGATGGGGTTCATGCTCGCGCCCGTCTTCCACCCAGCGATGAAGGCCGTGATCGGCCCGCGTCAGGAGCTGGGGATGCGGACGATCTTCAACGTCCTCGGACCGTTGACGAACCCGGCGGGTGCAGACGCGCAGGTGTTGGGGGTGTACGACGAGGCGCTCGTCCCCCAGATCGCGGAGTCACTCACCCACATGCCGACGGAACGCGCACTGGTCGTCCACGGCGACGGTGCCGACGAGATCGCGCTCCACGGGGAGACACGGGTCGCGGAGGTCGACGGCGACGAGGTGACGGAGTACACCCTCACGCCGGAGGATCTCGGCTTGGACCGGGCACCCGTCTCGGCGATCGCCGGCGGCACCCCAGACGAGAACGCGGCGGATCTCGAGGGGATCGTCCGCGGCGAGGTGACCGGCCCGAAACGGGACGTGATCCTCGCGAACGCCGGCGCGGCGGTGTACGTCGCCGGCCTCGCGGACTCCCCGGGTGAGGGGGTCGCGGTCGCGGCCGACGCCATCGACAGCGGGGACGCAGCCGACGCGCTCGAACGGATGCGCTCGTGACTCCGTCGCGTGCCGACGACCGACCGTCGAGCGCCGACGCGCGACGAGTTGGCGGCCGGGAGTCAGAGTCAAGACCGCCGACCGACCAGACAAGACGATGACCAGAGTGAAGATCTGCGGCGTGACGAACGCGACGGATCTCCGGGCGGTCGTCGAGACGGGGGCGGACGCGGTCGGGCTGATCACCGACGTTGGCGTCGACACCCCGCGGGCGATCGACCGATCGACGGCAGCGGATCTGGTGGCACGGACCCCGCCGTTTCTGACGAGCGTCGCGGTGACGATGTCCGAGACACCCGAAGACGCTGTCGACACCGTCCGGACGGTCGCGCCGGACGTGGTCCAGCTGCACGCCGACTTCGACGCCGAGCAGTTGGGGTACGTCCGTGCGGAGACGGAGACACAGGTCGTGCCAGTGGTCGACGCCGACACGCCACACCGCGCCCGGGAGATCGACGAGGCGGCCGACGCGGTGTTGGTGGACTCGACGACCGAGTCGGGTGCCGGCGGCACCGGGGAGACACACGACTGGGCGGCGACCGGCGAGCTAGCGCGGGAGCTCTCCTCGCCGGTCGTGCTCGCGGGCGGACTCACCCCGGAGAACGTCGCGGAGGCCGTCCGGGTCGCGGAGCCGTTCGCGGTCGACGTCGCCAGCGGCGTCGAACGCTCCGGGGGTGCGAAAGACCACACCGCGGTCGCACGGTTCGTCCGCAACGCCGGCCGGGCGTTAGACGAACCGGCTGTCGCCGAGGGAACCCCACGAGAGACCGACTGAGGCGAGACCAGTGACAGACCACACACGCGACACGACGGGATCGGGGGTATCGAGACCCGGGCGGAGCCGCGGCCGTGAGACGCCACACGGTCGGGACGGTCACGGCCCGGACACGTCCGACGAGACGGACGACCGAGGCGGGTCGCCGACCGCCGACGAGACGACCGACGGAAGACCGCTCCGTGCGGACGGTGGCCAGACCGTCGGAACGGACGGGGAGACGACTCTGGACCGGTCGCGGGAGGCGTTCCACGATCTGGTCGCGGCTGTCGACGGGCCGGCGGTCACACGAGTCGCGGCGACGGTGCCGGCGGAGGTAGAGCCGCTGACGGCGTATGCTGCGCTCTCGGACCGGTCGGACCACTCGTTCCTCTTGGAGAGCGCCCAGAAGGTGGCCAGTTCGGACCCCGACGGGGCGTTCGCCCCGAGCGCGCGCGAGGAGGCGGACAGACACGCACGGTTCTCTTTCGTCGGCTACGACCCGGAGGCGATCGTCACCGTCCGACCGGACGGGACGACCGTCGACGCCCGCGGGCCGGCCGCGGAGTACGTCGAGACCAGCGACGGTGACACACTCGACCGGGTGCGGGCGGCGCTGCCGGACGTGGAGCGTGTCGGCTTCCCGGATCACGACCGCCAACACCTCGACGGGGGGTTGGTCGGCTTCCTCGCGTACGACGCGGTGTACGACCTGACGCTCGCGGAGGTCGGGGTGGACAGGCCGGAACCGGTCGCGCCGGACGCGGAGTTCCTCCTCACCACTCGCACGCTCGTCTTCGACGACCACACCGACACGGTGGAACTCGTCTTCACCCCGATCGTCGGCGCGGACGACGACCCGGACGCAGTGTACGACGATCTCCGACGGGAGGCGGCGGCGGTCGCGGAGACACTCCGTGGGGCCGATCCGCCGGCGACCGGTGGTGTCGCGGTCAACGCGGAGACGGCCGGCGCGCAGGCGGACTACGAGGCGGCCGTCGAGGCGACGAAACAACACGTTCTGGACGGCGACGTCTACCAAGGGGTGGTCTCCCGGACGCGGACGCTGTCGGGGTCGGTCGACGACCTCGGCCTGTACGAGTCGTTGCGCGAGGTGAACCCCTCGCCGTACATGTACCTCCTCCAACACGGCGACCGGTCGGTGATCGGGGCGTCCCCGGAGACGCTCGTCTCCGTCAGCGACGACCGGGTGGTGGTCAACCCGGTCGCGGGCACCTGTCCCCGCGGCACCTCTCCGGTGGACGACCGCCGGCTGGCCGGGGAGATGCTCGCCGACGAGAAGGAACGGGCCGAACACACGATGTTGGTGGATCTGGCGCGCAACGACGTGCGCCGGGTGAGCGAACCGGGGTCGGTGCGGGTCGAGGAGTTCATGAACGTCCTGAAGTACAGCCACGTCCAACACATCGAGTCGACCGTCACCGGCCGACTCGCGGCCGACGCCGACGGGTTCGACGCGACACGGGCCACCTTCCCCCGCGGGACACTGACGGGCGCGCCGAAGGTGCGTGCGATGGAGATCGTCGACGAGCTGGAGGCGACTCCTCGGGGTGTCTACGGCGGCGGCGTGGGTTACTACTCCTGGACGGGCGACGCCGACCTCGCGATCGTCATCCGCACCGCGACCGTCGACCACGGCGGCTCGGACGACGAACTCGGCGTCCGGGCGGGCGCGGGGGTCGTTGCCGACTCCGACCCGATCGCGGAGTACGAGGAGACGGAACAGAAGATGCGCGGGGTGTTGGACGCCGTCGACCGGATCGCAGATCGGTCCCGGTCGACAGACGAGACGGGGTCGGACCAGACGACCTCGGCCGCCGACGGGGGTGGTGACGCGTGAAGGTCGTCTTCGTCGACAACTACGACTCGTTCACGTACAACCTCGTTGAGTACGTCAGCGAGCAACGCCCCGACGGGGAGCCGGTGGAGACGGCCGTGTTGAAGAACGCGGTCGATCTCGCCGACGTGCGGGCCGCGGAGCCGGACGCGATCGTGATCAGCCCCGGGCCGGGCCACCCGAAGAACGACCGCGACGTGGGGGTGACGATGCCCGTGTTGCGGGAGCTGTCGCCGGAGGTGCCGACACTCGGGGTGTGTCTCGGGCTCGAGGCGGCGGTGTACGAGTGGGGCGGCAGTGTCGGTCACGCCCCCGAGCCGATCCACGGGAAGGCGTTCCCGGTCGACCACGACGGGCGGGGGGTGTTCGCCGGGCTCGAACAGGGTGTGCGGGCCGGGCGGTACCACTCGCTGATCGCGACCGAGGTGCCCGACTGTCTCGACGTGACCGCGACGACCGACCACGACGGCGCGGAGCTGGTGATGGGTGTGCGCCACCGCGACCACCCGATCGAGTGTGTCCAGTTCCACCCCGAGTCCGTGTTGACCGGGGCCGGTCACGACGTGATCGAGAACTTCCTCGGGAGTGTCTGAGCCGGTAGAACTGGCCGTTCGTCTCCGCCCGACGGTGGCCCCTCCTCACCCGTGCGCCACCGGTGTCGTCGCACAGTAGACACCGCCGTAGCCGCTCGGGAGCGCCTCCGCCGGGGTCGCCGTCGGGGACGACCTCGACGGTGGCTGACGGCCCACTCGTCGGTGGGTGTTCTGCCGGTGACGCCCACGTCTGCCAGAGCCGCGGCGAGCCGTCCGTGTCGTCGTCCGGCAGCCGACGGCTCTCACTCCGCCTCAGCGGCCTCCCCGGTCGGACACTCGTTACAGCTCCGCGCACAAATCAGTATCTGCAACTGGGAGGGTATCCACAGGAGTGTGTCTGTCCCCCGTTGGTATCTATAATGGACGACAATTGAGTTTTCGCCGATTAGGCGAGCAAGGAAAGTGAGGCTCTTACGCGCGGACCACCAAGCGGGACGCGACGGTGCGCACGGAGACACGGAGTCACGGGCACCCGAGGAGACAACACATGAGACACACACGACGACCGTGGTCGCGAGTACACGAGGACGACGCGGGGAGCCGGGGGTGTGGCCGGTGACGGACGGTGGATTGTTCGCGCCCGACCGGGTCGCCGTCGTCGGCGCGACGGAACGCGAGGGATCGGTCGGCCGGGCGGTGACGGCGAACCTGTTGGCCGACTTCGACGGGGAAGTCGTGCCGGTGAACCCGAGCCGAGAGACGGTGTTGGGGGAACCGTGCGTCGCGTCCGTCGGGGACAGCGGGGCGGACCTGGCGATCGTCGCGGTTCCGCCAGCAGTAGCCGTCGAGACTGTCCGCGAGGCGGGCGAACACGGGATCGACAACCTGGTGGTGTTGACCGCCGGCTTCGGCGAGACGGGGAGCGAGGGAGCCGCCCGGGAACGCCAACTCCGGGAGCTCGCCGCCGAGTACGACCTCACGCTCGTCGGTCCCAACAGCCTCGGCGTCGCGAGCACACCAGTCGGGCTGAACGGGACGTTCGGCCCGTCGATGCCCGACCCGGGGTCGATCTCGTTCATGAGCCAGTCGGGCGCGTTCGTCACCGCCGTGATCGACTGGGCCTTCGAACAGGACATCGGCTTCCGACACGTCGTCTCGTTGGGTAACAAGACGGTCGTCGACGAGACGGACCTCGTCGCCGACTGGGGCGCAGACGACGGGACGGACGTGATCGTCGGTTACCTGGAGAGCGTGGTCGACGGCGAGGCGTTCGTCGAGACGGCCCGCGAGGTGACGAACGACACGCCAATCGTGGTGATCAAGTCCGGCCGGACGGAGGCCGGTGCGGGTGCGGCCGCGAGCCACACCGGGGCCATCGCGGGCAACGAGCGCGCCTACGAGGTCGGACTCCGGGAGGCGGGCGTGTTGCGCGCGGAGTCGACCGGCGAACTGTTCGACGCCGCCCGGGCGTTGGCGGGTCAGCCCCTGCCGGAGACGGACGGTGTCGCGGTGGTGACGAACGCCGGTGGTCCGGGCGTGATGGCGACGGACGCCGTCGGCGACGCCGAGTCGCTGTCGTTGGCGGATCTGTCCGACGAGACGGTCGACGCGCTCGCGGAGTCGTTGCCGGCGGAGGCCAACCGGTTCAACCCCGTCGACGTGATCGGCGACGCGGACACCGAACGGTTCAGGGAGGCGTTGCGGGTGACACTCGCAGACGACGGTGTCGGCGCGTGCGTGGTGATCGCAGCCCCGACGGCGACCCTGTCCTTCGAGACGCTCGCGGAGGCGGTCGTCGACGTGCAACGGGACAGCGACATTCCGATCGCCATCTGTCTGATGGGTGGGGAACAGGCCGACGCGTCCAGCGAGACGTTGTCGGCCGCGGGCGTCCCGACCTACTTCGACCCCTCGCGCGCGGTCGGGAGTCTCGACACCCTCGCACGCTACCGCGAGGTGCAGGCCCGCGAGACGGGGGAGCCGGAACGGTTCGACGTGGACCGCGACCGGGTCCACGAGATCCTCTCCCGGGTGCGTGACCGCTCCGACAACCGACTCGGCGTGGAGTCGATGGCGATTCTCGACGCCTACGGCGTGCCGACCCCCGACGGTGAGATCGTCGACGATCCACAACGGGCGGCGACAGTCGCCGAAGGGATCGACGGTCCGGTGGTGATGAAGATCGTCAGCCCGGACATTCTCCACAAGAGCGACATCGGTGGCGTCGCCGTCGGTGTCGACGACCACGAGGTGGCAGACACCTACGAACGGCTCGTCACCCGGGCGCGTAACTACCAGCCGGACGCGACGATCCTCGGCGTGCAGGTGCAGGCGGCGGTCGACCTCGACGCCGGCGTGGAGACGATCGTCGGCGTCACCCGCGACCCGCAGTTCGGGCCACTGGTGGTGTTCGGGCTCGGTGGGATCTTCGTCGAGACGTTGGAGGACACCGCCGCGAGTCTCGCGCCGGTCGACGAGTCGACCGCCCGCGAGATGACCGAGGAGATCGACGCCGCACCCCTGTTGCGTGGCGCACGCGGCCGAGAGCCGACCGATCTGGACAGCGTCGTCGAGACGATCCAACGGCTCTCGCAGCTGGCGGCCGACTTCCCGTCGATCGTCGAGTTGGACGTGAACCCGTTGGTCGCCGGCCCCGACGGGGTGACGGCGATCGACCTCCAGTTGACGGTCGATCCAGAGACACTCCCAAGCCGACCCGACACCAACCAGCCTCACGGAGACGACAGATGACAGACGACACGGACGACACGACCGGAGTGGGATCGACACCGAACGACTCGACACCGGGTGACGACACGGGGACGGACGCGATCCTCGTCGGCTCCGTCGCCGGTAGCGGCGGGAAGACGGCCGTCGCGCTGGCGCTCGCGACGCTCGCACAGGAGCGCGGGTTGGACGTCGGCTACGCCAAGCCGAAGGGGACGCAGCTGCGGAGTCGCGTCGGCAAGACGTTGGACGAGGACCCGATGTTGGCCCGCGAACTGCTCGGGACGGCCGACGAGGTCCACGAGATGGAGCCGGTGGTGTACTCGCCGACGTTCGTCGAGGGGGCCATCGAGGGCCGCGAGAACCCGGCCGTGCTCCGCGACCGAGTAGAAGAGAGCTTCGCGACCGTCGCCGACGGCCGCGATCTGGTCGTGATCGAAGGGGGTGACAACCTGGCGACCGGCAGCGCAGTCGGGCTGAGCGACCCGGAGGTCGCGGCCCTGCTGGACGCACAGATCCTGTTGCTCGCAGACCACGACGAACCGGGCGACGTCGACGACGTGCTCGCCGCGGCCGCCGACGCCGGTGATCGACTCGGCGGCGTGTTGTTCAACCGAATCGCCGACGCGGACTACGAGACGGTCGCGTCGGACCTCGCCCCGTTCCTCGAGGGGCGTGACGTGCCGCCGTTGGGTGTGCTCCCGCGAGACCCGAGTCTGACCGGCGTCGACGTGGCGACACTGACCGACGAACTCGGTGCGGAGACGCTGACGGAGACACCCGGCGACGGACTGGTCCGTGGGTTCCTCGTCGGCGCGATGGGCGGCGACGCCGCCCTCCGTCACATCCGGCGGCGGCGCGACGTGGCAGTGATCACCGGGGGGGACCGGTCGGACGTGCTCACGGCAGCCATCGACGCCGGCGGGGTCTCCTGTCTCGTGTTGACCGGGGGTCACCGCCCGTCGGGCGCGATCCTCGGGAAAGCCGAGACCGCCGGCGTCCCGGTGTCGCTCGTCGACACGGACACGCTCACCGCCGTCGAGCGCGCCGAGGAGGTCGTCCACGACGGGCGGACCCGCGACGCGGAGACGGTGGCGACGATGCGTGAACTGTTGGTCGACCACACCGACGTGGAGACGATCCTCGACCTCTGACCGGCCTCGATCACCTGTAGACGGGCCGACACGCGAGGTTCGCGGCCCTCGCTGGCTTTATCGCCGCTCCGACCGTGACGACACACATGGACGACGACGACTTTCTCCTGTTGAACCCGGGGCCCGTTCCGGTTCGGGACGCCGTCCTCGACGCGATGGCAGAGCCGATGGTGTCACACCGGTCGACCGCGTTCGAGTCGGTCTACGAACGAGCACAGACGGGCGTGGAGTACGTCTTCGAGCAGTCGACGCCGACGGACCGGTCGACGGGTGACGGCACCGCGTTGTTGCTCAACGGCACCGCGACGATGGGGATGGAGGCGGCCGTCGCGAACCTCGTCGGACCCACAGACCACGTGGTCGCGCTGGTCAACGGGAAGTTCGGCCGCCGGTTCGCTCGAATCGCCGAACGCCACACGGACGACGTGACCCGTGTCGAGGCGGCCTGGGGGGAGTCGATCCCCCTGTCGGCCGTCGCCGACGCCGTCCAGCCCGACACCCGGCTGGTGACGATGGTCCACAACGAGACCTCGACGGGGCTCCAGAACCCCGTTTGGGGGGTCGGCGACCTCGTCGCCGACCACGACGCCTACTTCGCGGTCGACGGCGTCACCAGCGTCGGCGGTGACGTGTTCTGTGTCGACGACTGGCACGTCGACGTGGCGATCACGGACGCCCAGAAGGCACTGGAGACGCCGCCGGGGATCTCCGCGGTGTACGTGACGAGCGCGGTGCAGGACGCCTTCGACGGGGAGTCGGCACCGTTCTACGAGGACCTCGACTGGCACCTCCGGAAGGCAGAGAGCCACCAGACGCCGTTCACCTCCGCGGTGCCGTTGTTCCGCGGGATGGCCGAGGCGGTCGAGGCGATCGAGCGCGAGGGGATGCCCGCACGGATCGCCCGTCACCACCGACAGGCCCGGGCGTTCCGTGCCGGCTTCGCGGCGCTCGGGCTCGACGGGTTCCCCGAGGCGACGGACCACACCGTGCTCTCGAACACGGTGACGGCGATCCGACTCCCGGAGCCGATCCGGGGTGATCCGGCGACGTTCTTCGCCGCCGTCGAGGAACGGAACGTCTCCATCTCCGGGGGACAGGGCCACCTGTCGGGTGAGATCTTCCGCGTGTCGAATATGGGATCACTGGCGGACGAGCAGGTGGTGCGTGGCGTCCGGGTCGTCGGCGAGGCGCTCGACGCTGTCGGTGTCGACACGGACCCCGAAGCCGGTGTCGCCGCCGCTCGGCAACTGACGGAAGTGAACTGACCCGCCCCCGACGGCACGGGCGTCGTCCGTCGACACGGCCGCCGAGGGTCTCCTCCCCGTCGAACCACGCCCAGAGCACGTCGCCCACGACGGTCTCGCTGTAGACACCCTCTGTGAGGCCGGTGGCACCGATCCGAGTGTTCGCCGTGGCCGCGTGTACAGCCTCCCGTGTTGTGACTGGGTCGACGGAACTGAGACTGACGGACACGACCGTCACTGTCGGACCCCCAACGTGTGAGGGTCGGTGTGTGGTCGAGGTAGAAGCTGGTGTGAGTGACGGTCACACGGCCGTAACTGCCGAACGGTTCGGGCCAGTGGGGCTCACCCGAGGATGTCCGCGAGCGCGCTGGCGATCTGCGCGAGCGCGTCGCCGTTGTTCGCGACGAAGTCGAGCACGTCGGTGAACCAGCCCGCCGTAGCTGCGTGCAGCGTCGACTGCGCTGCGACTGGATCGACGAACGAGACGACTGCGACGACGGCCATCGCGGCCAGGACGATGCGTTTGTAGTTCATGTCGCACCCGTAACTGGGGGTCGCCTCCGGTAAAAATTTTCTGCTGATATCTAACTCTTTCTCTGTGAAGATAATCGCACACCTGGTGAGTAATATTCGGACTAGTGGAGTAAGACACGTCTGTCGATCGGGAAGTTAGAACGGGGTGGGGCGACCGAAATCCAGATGCGGAGACACGCCGTACAGTCGGTCGTGTCTACGAGCCCGAGTCGCGAGGAACGAGCCGTCGGTTGTCTCCTGGGGCTGGCGTGTGGTGACGCACTCGGCCGCCCGGTCGAGTTCCAGTCCTCGACGGCGATCGCCGACCAGTACGGCCGCGTCGACCAGATGTACGGCAACGGCACCCACGGACAACCCGCCGGCACCGTCACGGACGACACCGACCTCGCGGTCGCGCTCGCCCGGAGCCTCGCCGAGACGGGTGGGTTCGACGCCGCAGACGCCGCCGACCGGTACGTCGCGTGGTACGAGTCGGGCCCGTTCGACGTGGGGATGGCGACCGCCGAGGCGCTCCGAGAACTCCGCGACGGCACCGACCCGGCGGACGCCGGCCGGGTCGTCTGGGAGCGCCGTCCGGAGGGACAGAACGCCGGCAACGGGAGCCTGATGCGGTGTGCGCCGTTGGCGCTCGCGATCTCCGACGACGCCGCCCGCGCCGAGGCCGCCGCCGCCGACTCGCGGCTCACGCACGCCGACCCGCGGTGTGTCGAGGGGTGTGTCGCCTTCCTCACCGTTCTCGACAGACTGCTCGACGGGGCCGACGCCGAGCGGGCTCTCGACGCCGGCCTCTCGACGGCGGCCGACCGCGACGCACCCAGAGAACTGCGGACCGCGCTCGCCAACGTGACCGACGAGCAGGCCGCCCAACTGGAGACGTCTGGCTACGTCCTCCACACGTTGGAGACGGCGTTGTACGACGCGACGGCCGCTCCCGACGCCGAGGAGGCCGTCGTCTCTGCGGTGTCCCGCGGTGGCGACACCGACACGCTCGGCGCGGTCTGTGGAGCGGTGGCGGGTGCACGGTTCGGTGCCGAGGCGATCCCGGACCGGTGGCTGGACGTAGTCGACAGAACCGAGACGGTTCGCAGACTCGCGACCGTGCTCGTCTGACCCGCGGTTCGACAGTGTTCCGACGAGAGTCTCTCGGCTACTTTGCGGCGGTCGCAGTCACCGGGTGTCTCGGAGACGCCTCGGGCGGGCACGAGCAGACGGACGGTGTCGGCCAGACGACCGAGGCACCTGCAACACCGCGCGGGACGGTGGACGACGACACGCGGAGTGACATCTGCAGGGGTACTCGGCTCGATATCGTCGACACTGCGGTAGTCGGCGAGTTCGACGGGTTCGAGATCGAGACGAGCCGCGAACGAGTCCCGACCGGTGGAACGATCGGTGTCCGTGTCCGGAACCGATCGGGGGAAGAACGGACAGTGGGCGTCCGGAGCAAGTTCGATATCCAACGGAGCGTCGAGAGAACGGACGACCCAGACGACTGGCGCTCCGTCTACCACACCAGGACGGACCTGCTGGTGAGTCGAGTCGGTCGTTCTGTCGAGCCCGGCACCACACTCAGTTGGCGACTCAGACTCACACCGGACGGACTGACCCACCGCGTCTCCAGACGACGTGAACCCGCGGTCGTCTGTGAGCCGCTCGCGCCGGGTTCCTACCGGTTCGTCTTCTGGGGGCTCTCCGGCGAGCCCGCCGAGGGTGAGACCGTCGACGGCCTCGCGGCACCGTTCGAGGTCGTCGAGGGTGACCGACAGCCGAACCGGACTGCCGGTCGGCAGCCAGAGTGACACAGTTCCGGCTCACGCCCGATTCTCTATCGCGGTATTTGATTTACCGTGTCGAGTCAGAGACCGACAACTGAGGTAGCCCTGCCCCCCGCCGCTACCCGAGAACTTAGGCTCCGTCGGCCCGCTCGGTGGTGTATGGCGACACGACTCCCGGACGCGGAGTTCGACGACCGGACGCAGACGATTCGGGACCGACTGGCAGAGACGGACGCCGGCGCTGCGGTGTGGTTCGGCGCGACCAGCATCGAGTACCTGACCGGGTTCCACCACATCCAGACGGAGCGGCCGGTGGCGCTGGCGGTCACCGCAGATCGGGTCGAGATCGTCGTGCCACGGCTGGAGGTCGAACGCGTCGAACCGAACCCGCGGATCGACGCGGTTCACTCGTACTTCGACTACCCCGGCGGCGCGCCACTGGAGACGGTCGCGGAGATGCTCGCGGGGCTGGGTGTCGACCGGGTCACCGCGGACGGCGACGGCGCGTCCGGAGTGATGGGGTACGAGGGGCCGGCGCTGTCGGAGTTCGTCGATGTCGACACCCAGTCGTGGGTCGACCGACTCAGGTGGGAGAAGACGGACAACGAGGTCGACCTGATCAGAGAGTCCGCGAAGTGGGCGACACTCGGCCACCGGTATCTGGCCGACTACACGGAGCCGGGCGCACACCCCGCGACGGTGAGCCAACGCGCCTCGATGGACGCCTCGCGTGCGATGCTGGACACGCTCGGCGGCCGGTACAGCGTCCGGGTGCGGGGTGACGGCCCGGTCCACGCGGGGTACATCTCGGGTCACGAGACCGCGCTCCCACACGGCCACACCCCGAACGAACGGCTCTCGGAAGGTGACGTGTTGGTGACGGGCGCGTCGGCGGACGTCGACGGCTACTACTCCGAGTTGGAGCGGACGATGTTCGTCGGCGAGCCCAGCGAGGATCAGGCCCACTACTTCGAGCTGATGGTGGAGGCCCAGCGCCTCGCGATCGACGCACTCGGGCCAGATGTCCCGGTCGCACACGTCGACCAGGTCGTCTTCGACTACTTCGAGGAACAGGGTGTCGCCGACCTCGCACAACACCACACTGGCCACAACATCGGGATGGGTGGCCACGAGCCGCCGTACATCGACCGCGGGTGGGGGGGCTACGATCACGTCGACGACGGTGACGAGGTGATGCGGCCCGGCCACGTCTACACCGTCGAACCCGGGCTGTACACCGACGAGTTCGGCTACCGTCACTCCGACACGGTCGCTATCACCGACAGTGGGACGGAGACGCTCACCAGCTTCCCGCGGGATCTGGCGTCCAACACGATCCGGCACTGACCCGAGTCGGCCGCTCGACCACCGTCGGCGCGCGCGGCGAGCCGCAGGCTCGCCCGTGCGCGAGGGNTCCGCGAGCGGGCGCGGTGTCGCCGAGCGGAGTGAGGCGGCCGCGCCGGCGAGCGGAACGGCTGGGGAGGGTGAGGCGACACCCGCCGAACAACCGGACACGGTAAGACCGCTCCCGTTCCACACCCGCCCGTGACGGCCACCTCCTTCGACCTGTTCGGCACGCTCGTCGACGCCGACTTACCCGACGACCCAGCGGCGGCCATCGGCCACGAACTCCGCGAGCGCGGTGTCGACCTCCCGCCCGACTGGGCGACCGCGTACCGGGAGACCCACATCGACCCGCCCGAGGGTGCGGCGGTCCCCCTGCCGGCTCACGTCAGTGCGGCACTGGCTACCCGGGGGGTGGACGCCCCCCAGAACGCACCGCGGCGTGCGGTCGTCGCGGCGTTCGACCCCGCGGTTGAGACCCGCGACGGGGCCGCGAGGGCGGTGGCGGCGGCCGCCGAGCGCGGCCCAGTCGGGGTGTTGGCAGACGCTGCCGTGCCACAGCTCGCCCGACGGACACTGATCCGCGCCGAGATCGACCGCGAGTTGGTGGACGCGACCGTCTCGACGGCTGCCTGCGGGTGGGAACTGTCCCGACCCGAGGCGTTCGAGACGGTCGCCCGTCGACTCGGTGTCGACTGCGCGGCGTTGACACACGTCGGCCGCGGCGAGCGTGGTGTGCGTGCCGCAGGCGGACAGTTCCGCGACCTCGACGGCAACTGGTCGTTGTCCCGGTTCGCGAGTGAGTGGGAGTCAGCGCCGGGTCGTCCGGACGTATAAACCGTATCCCACGATACGAAACGGACGGTCGGCTTCGAGCGTACGCGAGTGAGACGCACAGGGGTGCCGAGATCCTGTGTGACTGGCCCGTGGGGGGTCCACGTCTGTTCTCCAGACCGTCTCTCCCACTCTCGTCGCCCGCACCGAGCCGACGGCTCCGATCAGAACTCGCCGGTGACGATCTCGCTCAGGCGACTGCGGTCGAACAGTTCACCGGAGTACACGCCCGGGAAGTACGCCGTCGCGTACCGTTCCAGCAGGAACAAGTGGTGGAGTGGCCCCGGATAGATCGGGCCACCACGGAACACCGCGTCGTTCTGGACGGCGGTGAGTGCGGAGGCGGTCTCGTGGTCCTGCATGAACGCGAGCACCGTGTTCTCGAACTCTGCTCGCGTCTTCTCCTCGTGGCCACGGACGAGAATCGAGTCCGGATCGACCTGTAGTATGGTCTCGTAGTCGATCTGTCCACGGTCGGTCGTCGAGAGCCCTTCGATCCCGGTGTCGGCGAGTGCGTCGGTGAGCCCGAGGTCGCGGAACTGCTTCTTGTTCGTCCCCCGGTCGCTCACGCGGTACGGGTAGAACGCCTCGGGCTCGTCTCCGGCGGCGAAGGTGAGCAACGCGTTCGGTCGCGCGTCTGCGGCCGGCAGCCGCGCCTGCACGTCGGCGAGAATCTCGTCGTGGAACGACTCGAACGCCGCGAACTTCGCTTCTTCCCGGTGGATCTGTGCGACCCGCTCGAAGGCGTCGTAGAGGCTGTAGTACCGGTAGTCGTGCCACCCGTCCGTTCGGCGGAAGATGGTGTTGCCGACGAACGGTGCGACGTTCGTCCGGATCTCGGCCACGTCGGTCTCGTCGAGACCCAGAAAGGAGTTGTTGACCAACCACTGTGGGTCGATCAGGTGGAGGTCGGTGTCGAGTTCGTAGAAGATCTCCTTGTCGATCCCGCTGTCACCGTTCAGCGCGGTGATCGAGTCGGTGTCGACACTCACACCGTCGAGTTCGTCGTAGTGATCGGTGTGGAACCGGGAGGGAACACCCATCGAGAGGATGGAGTCGCCGTGCCCCAGTGCGACGGCCATGTCGCCGTAGTCCGGGAAGTAGTGGGTGACAGCCTCCGGCGGTTCGGCGAACTCGACGGCTCCAACCGGAGCCATCTCGACGGTGTAGGCGGTGTCGCCCCCCGTCGGCGACTCCGTTGCCGTCGTGGCTGCCGCGGTCGGCGTCGACTCGGCCGTCGTTCCCGAGTCCGTCTGCTCGGCACAACCGGCCAGCAGACCGCCGACCAACAGTGCACCGCCGTGCTTCAGGTAGTTACGTCTCGCCGTCGTGTCGCGCTCGTTCGTGTCGTCTGTCACGTGTTTTAGGCCCACCTAAAAATTGAAAACCCCACCGATCCTCCTCGCTCGAGGACCAGTGGGACGGCGAGCGTGGAGCCTCAGTCGCCGCCAGTGTGAGTCGCCGGCTCGTCCAGTCGGTCCCTCTCACCGCCACTGTGGCCTCTGTCGGCCGTCTCGTCACCAGCGTGGCGAGCCCGGAGTGGTTCGATCCGGGGGCCGCGTGGCGTCGACTCCACGGTGGCGTCGACCTGGAACACCTCTGCGAGCAACTCCTCTGTGACGACCGCGTCGGGTTGCCCACGCGCCCGGACCACGCCGTCGTCGAGTGCGACCACCTTGTCGGCGAGTCGCGCCGCCTGTTCGATGTCGTGGAGGACGACGACGACGGTGACATCGCTCTCCTCGCGCAGTGTCTCGACGATCTCGATCACTTCCAACTGGTGGTGGAGGTCGAGAAACGTCGTCGGCTCGTCGAGGAGGAGTACGTCGGTGTCTTGGGCCAACACCATCGCGATCCACGCGAGCTGTCTCTGGCCGCCGCTGAGACTCCCGACCTCGCGGTCACGGATCTGTCCACACCCGGCCAACTCGATCGCACGGTCCACCGCTCGTTCGTCTTCCGTGGTCGTCCCCTCGAAGAAGCCGCGGTGTGGGTACCGGCCGTGGAACACTAACTCTTCGACGGAGATACTGTCGGGTGCCGTACTCTCCTGTGAGAGCAGCCCCATCGTCCGTGCGAGCTCTTTCTCGTCGTACGACTGAACCGCTCGACCGTCGAGGAGGACCGACCCCGAGTCGGACGGGAGTTGATCGGCCAACCCCTCTAGCAGCGTGCTCTTCCCGGAGCCGTTCGGCCCGACGAGAGCCGTCACCGCTCCGGCCTCGGCCGTAATCGACTCGCCGTCGACGACCGGACCGTCACCGGTCGGGTACGAGAAGACGAGTTCCTCGCCACGGAGCGTCGTCGGGTCGTCTCCGGACATCAGATCTCACCCACCTGTTCTTGCCTCCGCATCAGGTACAGGAAGTACGGCCCACCGATCAGCCCCGTGACGATCCCGACCGGAATCTGGACTGGACTGAGTGCGAGCCGCGCGCCGACATCTGCCGCGACCATCAACGCGGGGCCGGCAAACACACAGCCGACCACGAGCTTCCTGTAGTCGCTCCCGACGACGTTCCTGACCACGTGCGGGACGATCAGACCGACGAAGCCGACGATCCCCGCGACGGCGATACTCGCTGCGGCGGCCAACACTGCGACACCCGAGAGCGCGAACCGGACTCGCTCGACGCTCATCCCGAGTGAACTGGCAGTCTGTTCTCCGAGTAAGAGCACGTTCAGTTGGCGAGCGCCGACGAGTGCCAGCGATGTCGTCACGACCGTCCACGGCAGCGCCATCCGGACCTGCTCCCAGTCGGTCCCGGTCAGTGAGCCGGTCGTCCACGCGATCGCCGACTGGACGACGGCGATGTCGTCGGCGAAGAAGAACAGTGCCGTCTGGAGCGAACTGAACACCGTCCCGACGATGACGCCCGCGAGGACGAGCCGCACCGGAGAGGTGCCGTTCTGCCACGCGATGGCGTAGACGAGCAGGAACGCGGCAGCGCCGCCGACGGAGGCGACGACCGGCAGGAACGTCGTGAGACCAGAGAAGACGACGAGTGTGAGGAGGACCGACAGGCCCGCACCCGAGGAGACGCCGAGGACGAACGGACTGGCGAGTTCGTTCCGGGTGACCGCCTGGAAGATCGCCCCCGAGACGGCGAGGTTCGTCCCGACGAACCCGGCGACGAACACTCTCGGCAGCCGGATGTTCCAGACGATCAGGCTCCGCTCGTCCATCTCCGGGACCGTGCCGCCGAGCAGGAAGGCCTCCCAGGCGTCGATGTCGAACAGGACGTTCGGATCGAACACCGCCCGCCACGCCTCGGCGACCGTCATCGAGAACGCCCCGAAACTCACCTGGACGAGCCCGCCGCCGACGACGACCGCGAGACTCCCGACACAGAGCGCGAGCAACGAGCCGTCGACCCGGCCGGAGAGTCGCTCGCGCCACCCCGGTGGGTTCGAGGAGGTCTCGGCCCCCATCTACCACCGCACCCCCACTGGCCCGACAGTGTGTCCCGTGCTGTCGACAGCCCCTGTCGTACGCGTCTGCCACACGACTGTCGTGTGATCGGTCGAATCTACTCCCACACGGTTTAGGCTCCCCTAAAGAAACTAAACAGTTCTGACATCTAGAGGCGTCCACCGCCGACTGGTGGCCCGGTCGCCGGTCGACTCGGCGGAGACGGTGCGTTCAGCGGCCGCCGCCGACGGCGTCGGCGACCCGTTCGCGGTCGAACAACTGCTCGTCGGGGTCGAACTCGGGGTACGGGTCACCCGGTTCGTACGCCGGCCACGGGCCGAACTGGTCGGGGTAGAGCTGTTTCGCGGTCGCCTCCAACTGGAACAGGTTCATCAGCGGCCCCTGTACGGGGTTCCCCGAGGGGTACAGTCGGTCGTTCTGGATCGCGCGTAGTCGTCCACCGACCGGGTCGTCCGCGACCGTGTCGCGGATCGCCGCGACGTCGTAGTACGAGGCGATACCGAACTGGTGGAGGATCACGTCGGGGTCGAGCTCCAACAACGTCTCGTAGTCGTAGGTGGTGTCGAAGCCGGCGTCGGTCCCGGCGAAAACGTCGACCGCCCCGAGTGGTCGCGTGTGAGCGTTGCCGAACCCCGGTGCGTTCAGCTTCGAGGGGTAGAACGTCCCGTCGACGAAGATGACCGACGCGACCGACGGCCGTTCGGACTCGGGTGGGAGCCCCGCAGTGACCTCCGAGACGAGGTCGGTGTGGACCGCCGCGAGCCGTTCGTACCGTTCGCGGACCCGGAACACGTCGGCG
>P_A23_Liq_3_FmtDRAFT_1000066_pt1 | contig 20491 bp, 20 predicted proteins | sample PonA233FremontCA_FD_10237 | JGI IMG/M metagenome (IMG submission 10237)
GGCGTCGGGCCGCGCGTCCGGACCCACGGCCGCGAGGACCGCGACGAGCAGCTGGAGCGGTGGCTCGCGGCCGACGACCCGGAGGTGTTCGTCTCGGTGAAGATGGAGGAGGCACTCGATCTGGCGGGAGATCTGTGCCGGTGGCAGGTGTTGTGTAAGGCCCCGTACGCGAACACCAACGACTCTCGGGTCGCCCGCCGGCTCGAAGACGACCAGTGGGGGTGGTACTACCGCACCGCACTACAGACCGTGATTCAGGCCTGCGGACGGGTGGTGCGGTCGCCGGACGACTACGGCGCGACGTACCTCGCGGACTCGTCGTTACTGGAGTTGTTCGACCGCGCGGCGACCGACGTGCCGCCGTGGTTCCAGGACCAGATCGACCGGCTCGCGACGCCGTCGCTGCCGGCGTTCGACGCCGAAGCGGCACTCGCCGGCCACCCCGCGCCGCCGGCGGCCGGCCAGTCGCCGCGTGGTGGGGTCGGCGAGACGGGTGGGCGAGGGGACGGTGGGACAGCGAGCGACGCCGGTGAGTCGTCGAGTGAGTCGGCTGGTGGAGCGGCGAACGGGGCGGGAGGTGACAGTCGGAACGAAGAGAGCGGGGACCACGACGATCATCCGTTGTCAGACGTGTGGGGCTGAGAGTGTCGTGTCGGTCGTAACAGGGGAGACGGGTGTCTCTCTTGATATCGTTTCGAACTGTACCACGGGTTTGAGGAGGTGCAAAGCGAGTTTCACTGCCTACCGTCGGACTCGGCGGCTCGTCGGATCGATCCGCACACACTCCTGACAGGACCTACGGCGGATTCTCGCCAGCGTTCAACACGACCAGCGACGCCTCGTGGTAGGCGACGCGCCAGAGTTTCAGGACGGCGCGGGTGACCAACAGTTCCGGAGACAGTGCGATACAGGAGTCCGCCACCTCGTCGGGGTCGGAGCTCGCGTCTGGCGGAGGGTGGTAGTGTTCGTCGCCGGCGACATGGACGTAGTCGCCGCCGTGTGGGTGGCTCCCCCAACGGCAGTCTACCCCCTCGGAGTCCGTGTAGTGAAACTTGTAATCGTCACGGGTCGTCCACTGCACGTCGATCCGGGCCGTGTGGGCGTCACACAGGCCGTCGTCGAGTTGCACTTCGAGGACGGACGGGTCGAGAGGGTCGTCGAGGGCGGGTGTCGCCAACGGCTCTAGCTCTGCAATCTCGTCACGGATCGCACACAACGCCGAGCGGTCGATCGCGCCGCGGAGGGTGTGCGTCTCCGGGCGTGTCGGTGACCCTGCCATCGCTCAGGCGGAGATATCGTCGTGAGAGTCGGCATCGGAACGGTCGGCGTCGACGAACGACTCGGCGTGGCCGATGGAGAGCGCGGCGTTGGCGAACGCGAGGTTGCGCCGGAGTGTTTTCCACTCGCGAATCGTCTCGGGATCGGGCGTCTCTGCCGACGAGTCGGCCGCGAGCGCCCGGTTCGCCCGGTCGAGTGTCAACTCTTCGGGCGACTCGACATCGAACGTCGTCCGGTAGTCGGCCAGTCGGTCACGCATCTCTCGGACCCGCTCGGCGAGATCGTCCGTCGAGACGCCGTCGAGAATGTCTGCTGCCTGCTCGACGACCAACGACTCCGACGATCGACGGTAGGCGGTGGCACCGTGGTCGGCGGGTTCCGTCGTGACGAACCCCTCCCGAGCGAGTGCCTCCAAGTGCTTCCGGGCGGTTTTCGGTGAGGTACGGGCTTCGTCGGCGACCTCGGCGGCCGGGAGCGGGCTGTACGTCCGAGCGACGACCCGCCGGACACGCTCGTACGGTGTCGTCTCTGCTTCCCACTCCTCGCCGACTGCCTCGTTTACGTCCGCGAACGTCTCCGGTGACTCTCGGTCGTCCATACCGGTACAGTGTGTCTGGAGGAGTATAGATTTTTAGCACAGTACTATTCTACGCCTCGTCTCGCTCGTGTCGGTGTAACGTGGGTCACCCCAGCGCTCACTGGTTGTCTCTCCCGGTACTGTTGGTTACTCGGCGCGTGGTGACCCGCGCCGATCGGCCAGACAACTGCGACGGGGGACCGAATTCACTCTCGTTCTGGATCGGTCCACTCCCACGGTCAAAGTGGTGAGTCTCCGCCTCGCAGTTGGACGAATCTGCCGGTCAATCGGTTACACGTCGACCTCCGGCACCAGCAACACCTCGCCGTCGAACTTCACCGCCGGCACCGTCTCCCCCTCGGTCACCGCGTCGGGGTCGAAGAAGGAGGGACGAGCAACGCTGCGAGCCTCGAACGTCTCGGGGTCGAGCACCTGCACCGCGTTCTCGTCTTCCACGGCCACGAGCGTCACCGGGTCACCGTCGTCGACGTGACCCAGGTGGTCGGCGGCAGACAGATCCGCGTCCGTCCGGAACTGGTCACCGCTCCGGAGTCGGCGACCGGTGACGGCGTCACCGACCGTCTTGACGACCACCGGCCCCTCCCCGGGTGTGGCGGTCAGCGCCGCGGGCGTGGGGTCGATCACGTCACCCGGGCGGAAGCGAGGGAGCCGGACGGAGTAGGTGACGCGGTACACCTCGTTGCCGTCCGCGTCCTCGGTGACGAGCGTCGCCGACTCCGAGACGCTCCCGCCGAGTTCCTGGATCACCCGGTCGGCGATCCGGCCGCCGAGTTTGTTCGTCGACAGCTTCAGGTTCGGGCCGTCGTCCGTCCGGTCGACCTCGGTGAGGAAGGCGTCGCGGTCGCCGGCGTCCTCGCGTTCCGCGACCACCTCCCGGGCGATCTCGACGGCACGGTCGCGTTCCTCACTCGCCGGCCGGCGGTCGTGGGCGCGAACCTGGACGGTCGCGGCGTAGGAGCCGCCGGCGATCCGGCCACACCGACCGCAGGTCTGGCGGGCGATCTTCACCGGGACGGTCGTCTCCGCCTCGACGGCCGACCCGCGGACGATCCCCGCGAACTGGCAGTGCATCCGGATCGTCGTCTCGTCGACCTGTTCCGGCTCGACACCCCAGGTCACCTCCCGGGCGTCGAGGTGGACGCCCAACGCCTGAGTCACCTCCTCGACGCCCACGTCCGTGTAGTCTTGCGCGCCGACGTCGACCCACCGATTACCACGGTGGACCGCCCCACACCGCGAACACACTCGAACCTCGACACGGTCGGGCGCGTCGACCAGATCGAACGACGCGAAGTAACAGTCGTCACACAGCAGTCGTGCCTCGTCGCGGGGCGCACCCGGCAACGGCTCCTCCCGCGGCGGCACCGGGTCGCCACACTCCGGACAGAACTCCCGGCGTTCGCGCGACTCGCTCATACCGGAATCGAGCAGACAGAGGGGGTTAAGCCAACCGACCCGCCGCGTGGTCGGTGTCGGCCGGGCGACCCGTTCGTGGGCGAGTCCGCCGTCGGTCAGTCGAGTCGCTCTGCGAAGCCGAACCGGGCTTTCACGTCCGTGACGACTACGGAGACGGTCTCGCCCGGCTCCGCACCGGGCACGAACAGCGTGTAGCCGTCGACGACGGCGATCCCGTCACCCTCGTCGCCCTCGTCGGTGACCGTCACCTCGCGGCGGTCCCCTTCGGCGACCGGGGCGTCGACCCGGTACTTCCCGATCAGGTACCGCTCGGAGGACTCCTCGCGGGAGGCCCTCGGGTCGAGCGACCGGACGTACTCGAAGGCGTCCGCCAGCTCGTCGCGGAAGGCGGCCAGATCGCGACCGTCGAACACCTTCACCACGAAGTCACCGCCGGGCGCGAGCACGGTCAGTGCCGTCTCGTACGCCTGCCGGGCGAGGTGGATCGCACGAGCGTGGTCGAGGTGGTACTCGCCGGTGACGTTGGGTGCCATGTCCGAGACGACCACGTCTGCGGGGCGGGCGGGCCTCCCGGTCGCGGCGTCGGAGCGGGCCACGTCGCCGGTTCGCGTCGCAGCACCGTCGTCCGTGTTCGTCGGCTCCGTGTCGTCACCGACGGCGTCACTGGACGGGAGTTCGCTGGCGGCACCCAACTGTGAGCGCTCGCGGCGGTCGTTCGGCGCGGCACCGGGGACACCGAGCGCGGCACGCAGTCGGTCGCGGGTGCGTTCGTCCGTCATGTCCCCGCGGACGGTCTCGACGGCGTCGTGGTCGGACAACGGCTCGATCTCCTGGCGGTCGACACCGACGACGAGCCCGGCGTCGCCGACGCGTTCGGCGGCGACTTGGAGCCAGCCACCCGGCGCGGCCCCCAGATCGACCACGGTGTCGCCGTGGTCCACCACGTCTTCGGCCTCGTCGATCTGTTGGAGCTTGTACGCCGAGCGGGCACGGTACCCCTCCTGTTTGGCGCGGTTGTAGTACTCGTCGCGGTTCGACATTCTGATCGTCGTAGTCGGTCGGGGGAGGTATGGTTGGCGGTGTGGCGAGATCCAGCCGAGAGACCGGTGGTGGTGTGACAGAGACGGGTGAGAGAACGATCAGTGAGACGAGAGAGTGTTCAGATACGCCGAGGAACGGGGCACTACTCACGAGACCAGAGAGCCCCGACCCGCGCCACAGGGGCGCAGTGGCGCGCGCCGACTGCCAACGTTGCTCGTTCGAACACGACCGTGAGACGGAGCCACAGTATTTTTCAACCATCGATAGACAATTACAGCCTATGCCGTTCCCATCCACCGACGAATCGTCGTCGGAGGCATACGAGTTCTCACGGATCAGCCTCAACGACGACGAGTACGAGGTGAAACAACCGGCGGTCCGGAACAAGTACGTTGTTCGCGACAGCAGAGAGAGGGTCGTGCTCCGCGGGAAACAGAAGATGTTCAAGATGAAAGAGGAGTTCCCGTTTGTCACCGACGACGACGAGGAGGTGTTCACGGTGAAGGCCGGCGGGATCATGGACGTGGCGGGGAACTACTCGATCAGAGACGCCGAGACCGACGAGGAGGTCGTCGTTCTCGACGAAGATCTCTCGTTGTTCGTCGAAACGTGGACGATCCGTGATCCAGAGGGTGGGGACACCCTGGCCACAATCGAGTCGAAGAACAAAGTGCTCGAAGGGTTGCGAAGCGTCATTTCGGTTGCCAATCTCATCCCGAACAAGTACGAGATCTTCGACGCCGACGGTGCTCACGTCGGCGACATCACCGGCCAGTTCTCGTTGCGAGACACGTACACAGTCAGTATCGACAACGCGAGCAACGTGCCACGAGAAGCGGTCGTCGCCGCCGCGTGTGTCCTCGACGCACTCGAGAACGAGTGACGTCGCGGCCGAGAACCAGTAGCTCGCCGAACCGTCACTCGTCGACGGACTCCCGGCCGATCCGTCGCCACTCCGCCTCCTCGATGCGGGCCACGTCCTCCAACACGTCCGGGTGTTCCTCGGCGTACCGCAGTGCCGCACGGACCTCCGCCGCCGACAGTTCAGAGTAGATACCGTTGCGCAGCGCCTCGACGGTCCGACCGCGTTCGTGTTTGGCGTAGACGTAGTGAACCGCGACGCGGTGGCCGTCGATCCGTGGTTTCGCGTCGAGAACACCGTCGGTACAGACGATCCGAACGGTCTCGCCGTCGACGAGGTACGTCTCCTCGGGGTAGTCGAACGACGGCTCGGGGGGCTCCTCCATACCCGCCGGTAGACGGCCCCGGTTTAATCCTTTTGTGGACCCTCTCGTCCCGATAGTTTTGGATATCACGAGACCCACAACACCGTGCGGTCGTCGGGACCCGCAGAACCCCCTCGCAGACGGCTCGAGCGGGGAATCGACGGTATTTTCATCCACTCCCGTCGTAGTCCACTCCGTATGTTCACGGCGATCGTGAGCGCGTCGACCCTCCGGGACGCGCTCGACTCGGTGAGTGTGTTGGTCGACGAGTGTAAGATCCGGTTGAACGACGACGAGTTGGTGATCCGTGCGGTCGATCCCGCGAACGTCGGGATGGTCGACCTCACGCTGGAGGCGGCGGCGTTCGAGGCCTACGAGGCGGACGGCGGGGTCATCGGCGTCAACCTCGGCCGACTGGAGGACATCGCCTCGATGGCCGACAGCGGCGATCTGGTCCACCTCGAACTCGACGAGGAGACCCGGAAGCTGGAGGTCCGGATCGACGGGCTGTCGTACACGCTGGCGCTGATCGACCCCGACTCGATCCGCGAGGAGCCGGACATCCCGGAGTTGGATCTGCCCGCAGAGATCGTCCCGGAGGGGGCCCAGATCGACCGCGGGATCACCGCCGCCGACATGGTGAGCGACTACATCCAACTGCGCGTCGACGAGACCGAGGAGACGTTCGTCGTCGAGGCAGAGGGTGACACCGACGACGTCGACCTCGTGCTCGACCGTGGTGAGTTGGTCGACCTGACGGTCGGGGAGGCGGACTCGTTGTTCTCCCTCGACTATCTGAAGGACATGAACAAGGCGATCCCGAACGACGCCGAGGTTCGGATGGAGTTGGGCGACGACTTCCCGGTGAAGATGCACTACGACTTCGCCGAAGGGTTGGGCCACGTCACGTTCATGCTCGCGCCCCGCATCCAGGGCGACTGAGCCCGGATGGTGGCGGTCTGGTTCGACCTCGACGGGACCCTCCTCGCCGTGGACGACTACGGAGCCGTGTTGGAGCGAGCCTGCGAGGCGGTCGGGGTCGTCGGTGCTGCACAGACGGCGTTTCTCGCGGCCTACCAGGAGACGTTCGCCGAACGGTTCGAGACGCTCGCGTCCGAGCCGTATCTGGACGCCGCCCGTGCTGGAGCGAGCGCCGTCGACTGTTCGGTCGACCCGGACGCGTTCGCCGACGCCCTGTTGCACGCCGAGTGTGTCGAGAGTCGGGTGCCGGCGGCCGTCCACGAGGCGTTAGACGCGCTCGACCACCGGGTCGGTGTGTTGACGAACGGGCTGCGGGCGTGGCAGACGACCAAACTCGCGCACCACGGGCTCGACGAACACGTCGAGGCGGTCGTCGTCAGCGAGACGGCCGGTGCGCACAAACCCGACCCAGCGCCGTTCGCGGTGGCCGCCGAGCGGCTCCCGGCGACGGACCGGTGGCTGGTCGGTGACGACCGCGAGGCCGACGTGGCTGGGGCGCGTGATGCCGGCTGGAACGCCGTCCACGTCGACGGCCCCGGGTCGGTGCCGGACGCGGTCGCACGGCTGTAGCCGGCAGTCGGTCGATCACTCGGAGAGTCGTCTGGCGGCCGTGGTCACCTCGCGGCCGAGTTCGACCGTACGGTCGCGCAGTGACTCGTCCGTGAGGAGGTAGTCCGCGCCGGTCGGCGGGAGGTTCGGTCCGTCGGCCGTCTCGGCTGCGACAGTCGAGTCGTCCGACGGTGGCGAGTCGAACCGGGCGGAGGCGTTTCGGATCCCCACCTGGTGGGGGACGACCCAGCCGTGGACCCCGCGGACGGTGCTCCGCATGTGGTCGAGGGTGCTGGCGTAGCTCCCGCCGCCGGCGGTCGCCAACAGCCCGACGGCAGTGTCCTCGTACTCGTCGAAGGAACACCAGTCGTGGAAGCTGCGGAACGCCGAAGAGTACGAGCCGTGGTAGACGGGCGAGCCGAGAACGACGCCGTCGGCACGCCGGACCCGTTCGAGTGCGTCGGCCACGTCGCCCGCGGTCTCTGCGTCTCGGTCCGGGTGGAACAACGGGAACTCCAGTTCGGGGTCGCCGAGATCGAGCAGCTCCGCCTCGGCACCGGCCCCAGCGGCACCCGCCAGCGCGTACCGGAGCCCCGCTCGCGTGTAGCTCCCTGCACGGCGGGAACCACAGACCGCGACGACGTAGGGTGTCTCTGACACACCTCGTAGTAGTCGGCAGCGGACGCAAGAAACCGTCGGACTGTCGCCGTGGACACGGTCGTCCACCGGGACGGTGCTCGCGCGACCGTCTGAGGTAGCTTTTTGTTCGGTGGAGTGTACCCCGGAGCCATGGACACCGACGCGATCAGCTTCGGGACGGACGGCTGGCGAGACACGCTCGACGTCTTCACCGACGAGCGGGTGCGGGCCGTCGGCCACGCGGTCGCTGCCACGCTCGCGGACGACGGCGGCGACGGACCGGTGCTCGTCGGGTACGACGCGCGACCCAGTTCCGAGGGGTTCGCGGAGTCGTTGGCGGACGTGCTCGCACGGGCTGGGTTCGACGTGTTGGTGCCGGAGCGAGACCGTCCGACGCCACTGGTCGCGTACGGCATCGTCGACCAGGGTGCGCGCGGGGCGCTGATGGTGACTGCCTCACACAACCCGGTGTCGTACAACGGTGTGAAGTTCGTTCCCGACGACGGCGCGCCGGCGTTGCCGGCCGTCACCGACGAGATCGTCGCCAACCTCGGTGAGAGACCGTCGGTGGCGACGACCCGCGGCGAGGTGCGACGCGTCGACCTCCAGACTCCACACGCGGACAACGCCCGAGACCTCGTCATCCGGTACCTCGGCGGGACCGACGCAGTCGTCGACGGCGAGCCGGACCTGTCGGGGCTGTCCGTCGCGTACGACGCGATCCACGGCAGCGGTCGGGGTGTGACCGACGACCTCCTCGCGACGGCGGGTGCCGACGTGACTCGGCTCCGGACGGACGCCGACCCGGAGTTCGGCGGTGCGTCGCCGGAGCCGTCCGCAGAGAACCTCGGCGAACTCGTCGAGATCGTCGGGTCTGGAGGAGCCGATCTGGGTGTCGCCAACGACGGCGACGCAGACAGGCTCGCCGTGGTCACGCCCGAACGAGGTGTCGTCGACGAGAACCTCTTCTACGCGGCGACGTACGACGCACTGTTGGGCGCGGAGACGGGGCCGGCGGTCAGGACCGTCTCGACGACGTTCCTGATCGACCGGATCGCGGCCGCACACGACACGGAGACGGTCGAGACGGCGGTCGGGTTCAAGTGGGTCGCCGAGGCGATGGGGGAGATGGACGCCCTGATCGGCGGTGAGGAGTCCGGCGGCTTCTCCGTTCGGGGCCACGTCCGCGAGAAGGACGGCGTGACGCTCGCGTTGTTGGCGGCTGCGATCCACGCCGTCGAGTCGTACGACGACCGACTCGACCGGATCGAGTCCGAGTACGGTCGGGTGGTCGCCGACAAGGTGAGTGTCGACTGTCCGGACAGCGCCAAGGCGTCGGTGATCGACGCGCTGGGCGACCACATTCCCGAGTCTGTCGCCGGTCGTGCGGTCGACGACGTGGTCACCGTCGACGGGTTCAAGCTGTTGTTCGAGAACGGGTCGTGGCTCCTCGTCCGCCCCAGCGGGACGGAGCCGAAGGTCCGGGTGTACGCCGAGGCCGACACCGAGGCCGCGACCGAGGCGATCCTCGCCGACGGCCGGGAACTCGTCGAGCCGGTCGTCGCCGACGTGACCGACTGAGCGAGCGGCCCGAGCGTTCTGCGTCAGTGTCGGAGCCAGCGTCTCAGGGCAGTCGGTCGGCGACCGCCGGGAGACACCCCTCGCCGGGTTCGTAGTACGACCGGTGGTCGGGGACCGTCGCCGAGACATCCACGTCGGTGTAGCCCTCCGGCGCGGTCGCGTCGTCCGAGAGCCCGTCGTAACCGACCGCACGGGTGCCGTCGGAGAGCCGGTACACCCAGTCGAGCACGCGGTCGTTGCGGCTGTGGTAGTTGGCGACCGGCGCGTCCGTCGCGGCGACCGCCGGGCCGTAGCGGCCGTCGCTCGCGAGACTCGTCCGTGGGACGGCCCCACCCAACAGGGAGACGGACGCCACCGACCCCGACAGTCCGTCTGCGGCGAGCACCCGCAACGCCTCACAGGTGACACGCGTGCCCAGCGAGTGGGCGACGACGTGGACCGGCCCGTCGGCGTCCGCGAGCCACGCGGCCAACGCCGGACCGTTGCCGTCGGCGACGGACTTCGCGACCCCCCACTCCCGGTTCGCGTCCCAACTGTACGCGACGACCGGGAGCGACCGTGCCGTCTCGTCGAGTCCGACCGCGGCCGTGTGTGCCTGGTCGCGGGCGGCGGCGTGGTCCGTCTGGAACCCGTGGACGAACAGCACCGTCGGTGTCTCCGGGAGCGTCCCCTCGAGTCGAGGGGTGGGGGTGTCGCCGTCGAACCGTGGCGTTCCGTCTTCGGCGAAGGCGTCTCTGGTCGACACCGCGGGGAACGACGCCGGGGCGGTGTAGTCGCCGTCGCTGCTCTGGAGCTCCGAGAGGACGTACGCTGCGCCGGTGCCGCCGGCCGTGATCACACCGCCGCCGACGGCCAGCAGGCGACGGCGGGTGAGCACTCGACCGCTGGTGTCTGCGTCGGCGTCTGTCACGAACCGAGACAACGGCCGTCGCCGGGAGTAGCTGACGGTTCGTGGATCGCCGATCAGCCGTCGGGTGCCGACCGCCAGCCGACCAGCCGGTCGCCGTCGGACGGGGAGACGACGGTGAACCCGAGCGACTCGTAGAACGGCCGCACCGCCGGCCGGAACGCGACCGTGAGCGGGGACGCGTCGACGGCGTCGGCGGCGGCCGCGACCAGTGCGGTGCCGACGCCGTCGCCGCGTCGACCGCGAGCGACTGCGACACTGTCGACGTGTGTCGCGGTCGTTCGGTCACGCCACGTGTCCGGATCGAACGGGCGACGGCTCGGGGCGAGTGTCTCGACCGTCGTGGCGACACGCTCGGCGTCTGGGGTCTCCGCCGGCGGAAGGCGGACGAGGCAGCCGACGACACGGCCAGTGGAGTCGGTACCGTGGGTGTCGTCGGGATCCCCACCCGCGACGGCGACGTGGACCTGTCCCGCGGCGACGGCGTCCCCGAGCGACGGCGGTGGGTCCAGCAGCGCGGCAGTGAGCACTCCCCGGACCACGTCGGTCTCGGCGGGCTCTGCGCGACGAACCCGGGTCACCCGCCTCTCACCAGCCGCAGGACCGTGACCCGTTCTGTCTCGACCGTGGCGTCCCCGGGGACGGGTGTCTCGTCGACGAGCACCGTCACCTCGGTGGGGGGGAGCCGGCGGCGCGACACGGGTCGGCGTCGGTGGCGTCGGCGACCGACACCGCCGTCGGCTCCGTGCCGCCAACCCGAGTGACGTTCACAGGTGCGGGTAGGCGAGCGTCTGGTTTCAGCGTGGCGGCGTGTGCCGTCCCGCATCTCGCGGCGTTTATCCGCCCGCCACGCGTAGCCGTTCGCATGAGCGAGGCCGACGACGACGGGGCCGCAGCGCCGGGACGGGAAGTGTGGATCGAGAAGTACCGCCCCCAGACGCTCGACGACGTGAGCGGCCAGGAGAACGTGATCGACCGACTCGGGAGCTACATCGACGAGAACGACCTCCCACACCTCCTCTTCTCGGGGCCAGCGGGGATCGGGAAGACCACCGCCGCCCAGGCGATCGCCCGCGAGATCTACGGCGACGACTGGCGACAGAACTTTCTGGAACTGAACGCCTCCGACCAACGCGGGATCGACGTCGTTCGCGACCGGATCAAGAGCTTCGCCCGGGAGTCTTTTTCTCCAGATCACAGCCACACTATTATATTCCTCGACGAGGCAGATAGTTTGACGGACGCGGCCCAGGCCGCACTCCGGCGGACGATGGAGCAGTTCTCGGACAACACCCGGTTCGTCCTGTCGTGTAACTACTCCTCGAAGATCATCGACCCGATCCAGTCGCGGTGTGCGGTGTTCCGCTTTTCCCCGTTGTCGGACGCCGCGATCCGCGAGCAGATCGGCCAGATCGCGGCCAGGGAGGGGATCGAGGTGACCGACGACGGGATGGAAGCGTTGGTGTACGCCGCCGACGGGGACATGCGCCGGGCGATCAACTCGTTGCAGGCGGCGGCGACGACCGGCGACGCGGTCGACGAGCGGGCCGTCTACGAGATCACCGCCACCGCCCGGCCCGAAGAGATCGAGTCGATGGTCGCGGACGCCTTGGACGGTGACTTCTCGAAGGCGCGAGCGACACTCGACACCCTCCTCACCGAGACGGGGATCGCCGGCGGGGACGTGATCGACCAACTCCACCGCTCCGTCTGGGAGTTCGACCTGACCGACCGCGAGGCCGTCCGGCTGTTGGAACGGATCGGCGAGGCGGACTACCGGATCACGGAGGGAGCGAACGAGCAAGTGCAGTTGGAGGCGTTGTTGGCGTCGTTAGCACTCGACGAGCAGTAGACGCGCGGCTGGGACTCGGTGGCCCGTCGGTCTCGCCTCCGTCTCGCCGAGCGACCCCCACCCCGAACGTTTTCTACGCCGGCCGCGCTACCGACAGGCGATGTTGTTGGTCCTCCCGGTGGATCTCGACGACGACCTCGGTCGCAAGACCGGGATCGAGACGCCGGTCGTCGGGCGGGCGGCAGTGCGAGAGGCGGCGGTGGCACTGGCGACAGCCGACCCCGAGGACTCCGACGTGAACGTCCTGTTCCAGGCGATCAGGACGTACGACGAGATCGTCGCCGAGGAGATCGACGAGGAGGTCGAGGTCGCGGTCGTCACCGGCGTCGACGGCTCCGAGGTGGCCGCCAACCGCGCGGTCGGTGAGGAGGTCGACACCGTACTCGCGTCGCTGACGACCGGCGAGACCGTCCGGAGCGTGCTCGTCACCGACGGGGCACAAGACGAGTCGGTGTTCCCGGTGATCCGGTCGCGGGTGTCCATCGACAGCACCCGGCGGGTAGTCGTCCGGCAGGCACAGGATCTGGAGTCGATCTACTACACCATCAAACAGGTGTTGGACGACCCGGAGACCCGCGGGACGATCCTCGTCCCGCTGGGGATTCTCCTGTTGATCTACCCGACGGCGATCGGAGCGTCCGTGCTCGACATTCCCGGTGCGGCCGTGCTCGGGCTGTTGTCTGGGCTCCTGGGGCTGTACTCGTTGTTCCACGGACTCGGCTTGGAGGAGACGGTGGACAACGCCGCCGCCCGACTCCGCCGCGGGCTGTACGCCGGCCGACTGACGATCGTCACCTACGCCGTCGCGGTGGCGTTGATCCTCGTCGGCGTCGTCGAGGGGTTCCAACGGTTGGAGACGGTCCGTCAGAGCGCGCCGGCGTTGCCGGCCGTCCGTGGCGCGGCGGTGTTCGTCTACGCCTCCGTCCGGTGGTTCGCGGTCGCGGGTGTCACGACCTCGCTGGGCCGCGTGACCGACGAGTACCTCACCGGGAGCTTTCAGTGGCGGTACGTCAACGCACCGTTCTACGTTCTCGCGATCGGGATCGTGCTCCACGGGCTCGCGGGGTACTTCCTCCCTGGTGTCGCCGGTGCAGTTCCCATCTCGAACACGCGGCTGGCCGTGACACTGACCGCCGGTACGCTGCTGGGTGTGTTGTCGACCCTGACGTTCGCAGTCGCAGAGTCGCGGTACGCCGTCTCGCCGGAGCCACAGTGACCCGCTCGCCGCCGCGAGCGCCGTCGAGACGAGCGGCGCTACTCCCGCTCCCCGCCGTCGGGTCGTTCCTCGGGGTCGGCCTCGATCACCTCGTCGAGACTCTCCCGCGAAGCACGAGAGGCGACCCGGAAGCCGACGACCGCCAGCACGATCCCGAGAACGATGAACGCGGCGAGCCGCTGGGTCGCGGACAACGTCACGTCGAACACGACGAGGTGGGCGCGCCCGGCCCGGCGCTCGAGGAACCAGCCCGCGAACCCCCGGACGACGAGCCCGAGCGCCCCCAGTCCGAACGGGAGGTTGAGGTACGGGGTCCGGACACCCTCCTCGCGGATCAGCTCGTCCAACAGCCGACCGAGCGAGGCGGTCAACGCCCCGGCCGTCAGCCACGGTATCGCCGCGTAGACGAACCTGACGACCGCGATGAACGGGTCGCTCCCGCCGGTCGTGGCCTCCAACACACCCAACGAGACACCGACGACCACCAGCCCGCCGGCGACGACGTAGGTGACGACCGACACCTGCCCGGAGTACAACGCCTCTCGAGCGCGCTCGGGCGTGGCCTCGGCCACCTCGTCGACACCCAGTCCGTAGTAGAGCAGCGCCCCGCCCAGCAGGGAGGTGAGCCCGGCGAGCGCGACGGCCGGCGAGAACTGCACCAGCAGGATCGGCAACAGGAGGAGGCCGATCCCGACGGGGACGAGCACCGTCTCTCGGAGCTCCTCGTCGGCCATGAACTGTTTGAGGAGGTAGTAGGTGGACTCGATGTCTCTGGCCTGCCGGACGACGACCCGGTCGACGGAGTCGACGGTGAGCCGCGACTCGACGATGGGAACCGCTCGCTCGTCGGCCGCGGAGTCGACGACGACGATCGCGCTGTCGGTGTCGTGACGGCCGGCGATCGAGTCGATCCCGTTGGCGATGGCGCGGTCCCGACCGACACTGGAGTCTCCCTCCCCGGAGACGACTGCGACGACCGTCTCCTCACCCTCGTCTTCGAGATCCCGTGCGACCCGGAGCGACTCCAGAAGCGAGTTGACGAGCGCGTCCTCGGGGTCCGAGAGCCCGACGTCCGTGACGAGCGAGCGGACCGCCTCCCAGCCGACCACCGGCGTCTCGACGCCGGAGTGGCGACCGGTGTCGTTCGCGCGGTCCACGCACAGGACCAGGGTTGTCACGGTTCACCTTGGTTCCCCCCTGGTCAAAAATCCTCACTCCGAGGCACTGGATACGGATTTGCGGTGGGACAGCGGATGCCACGTGTGAGCGAACGTGACCCAGTAGACGGTTTACCGCGTACGACGAGTAACAGTAGATTGACACAAGTAGACAGGGCCACAAAGTACACCTACTCTCAGTTTTACCCCAACAATGTGAAGAGAAGACAGTTTTTATTCTCCACTGCGTGTGCGAGCGCTGTTGTAGTCGGAGGGTGCACGGCTCTGGCTGGGCCACCTATCTCTGTCGAGTCAGTGAAGACGACGGTCGAAGACAGGATGAACGTACACGTTCTCGTCAGCGTGTCCAAAGACCGAGAGTTCGACACTGTCGAGAAGAGAATCCAAGTGAAGATACTAAAAGACGAAGAGAGAGTCGCATTCGAGTCGTACAGAGAGCGGATTATCGGGACTTCGTTCTCCGAGAAGAAGTCGTTCTTGATAGTCGGAGTCGACGGAGAACTACCGATCCAGCGAGACGATTACACTGCATTTGGCCGGATCAGTGGAGAAGAGTGGGTGAGAGCGGAGTATACGGATTCTATCTGACAATTCCCGAGACGCACTGCTTCTCTTCCACGGCGTGTCACACGGTGCGCGTCACGCTCGCGGCGACAGTGTCAGGTGGTGACCGTCCGGATCGTACAGTTCGACACTCCCGTCGGCGCGTTCGTGTGGGTGGACGGCGGGGTGGTCGCCGAACGCGCGCTCGGCAGCCGCGAGTGGGTCGGCCACTCGCAGTTCGAAGTCGACGTGGACGCCGCCACGGGCGTCCGCCAAGCCCAGTTGCGGCTCCCACAGTTCGATGTCGATCGGGTCGGCGGCGTCCGCCGGGCCGCGGAGCCGCACCCGTCGCCGTCGTTCGCTGCGGTCGACCGGCTCGAACCCCAGCTGGCGGTAGGCGCGTTCGGCGTCCGCGCGGGAGGCGACCTCCAACACCACCTCGAACACCCCGGTCAGTCCGCGGCCGTCGTCGCCGAACCCCGCGACCTCCGGAGAGTGGCCGTCCGGGTCGAACGGGTACACCGAGTGGGCGTCACCGAAACTGGCCGTCTCGGCGTCGGGGAACCGAGCGTGCCACGCCGGCCACTCCCGGGCCGGCGTCTCCAGCGCGTAGTGGACGTGGAGCCCACCACGCGGGACCGAGTCGGGCCGGCGGAGAACGAGTCGCGTCCCGCCGACGTCGAAACTGGTCTCGGTCGGGGTGCGTTCGACCGGAACGAGCCCGAGTCGGTCGGTGTACCACAGCGTCGCCCGCGAGAGATCCGCGACTTCGACGGCGAGCGTCGCGAGCGCGGGCCGGGTGTCACGCGTCACGGGCGGTGGTTGCTGCCCGGCGTCCCTGAACGGTTCGCTCCGCGACGGCGACACCGCCAGTTTTGAGCCGGTCGGCGACCGACGCGGACCGTGTTCAGACGCCTCCGCGAGACCGCACCCGGGTTGCTCGTGCCGCTCGCGTGGACGTTCGTGACCGCCGCCCACGCCGGGCTGGTGGAGACACGGACGATCCTGATCGCACACGTCGTGATGAGCGTGTTGCTCGCCGCGTTCGCGCTCGCGTCGGTCGGAGACATGCGCGAGGGCGTGTTGCGCGTCTGGCTGTGGGTGATCGTCGTCGGGTTCGGGATGACACTCCTCGGTACGGCCTCCTTCCTGGTCGACGGGCCGACGCGGACGATGCAGACTGCCACGGTCGTCGGCTGGCTCACCGTCCCCGCAGTCGCGTTGGTGTACACCGGCCGCGCGGCAGCCGGTCGAGACGGACTGATCTACGCCGTCGGCGGACTCGTGTCACTCGTCGGCGCGGTCGCGTACCTCGCCGCGCCGCTCGCGGGCGCGGTGAGCCTGTACGCTGGGCTCGTCGCGGGTAACGTCGGCCAGACCGCCGGCATCCTCACCGCCGTCACACAGTCCCGACTGCCCGTCGAGTCGTAACCCACGCCGACACCCGTCGTGGAGCAGCCACCCACTCCGAGACTGTCGACTACCGACCTCTCGAAACAGTTCCCAGCAGTGCGGTCGCGGTGCGGGGCGGCGCGGTGCAGAACGGTGGCGGGGCGGAGCGGTGCGGTTGCGGTCCAGCACTACGACAGCAGACGCAAGCGAGGGCCGTAGGCCCGAGCGAGCGCCTGCTCACTGGTAGTTCCACTCCCCGTTCGCATCGAGGCTCTCCCGTCCGGTCGAGCCTCGCCCTTTTTCATCGACGTTTTTTCTCCGGGAGACTGCCGTCGGCAGTCTCCCGCTGAGTGAAAAAGGTCGTTGTGTCGTCGCGTCGGCTCTCACCCACCCAGGAAGTCCTGGCGGACGGTCTCGTCGGCCAACAGCTCCCGGCCGGTGTCCTCGTAGCGGTTCTCGCCGTTGACGAGCACGTACCCGCGGTCGCACCGGCGGAGCGCCTCCTTGGCGTTCTGCTCGACCATCAGGATCGCCGTCCCGGTGTCGTTGATCTCGTCGACCTTGTCGAACATCTCGTCGACCAGGTCGGGGGCGAGCCCCGCGGAGGGTTCGTCCAACAGGAGCATGTCGGGCGACAACATCAGCGCGCGCCCCATCGCCAACATCTGTTGTTGGCCGCCGCTCATCGTCTGGGCCTTCTGGTCTTCGCGTTCCTCCAGGATCGGGAAGCGGTCGAACACCTCGTCGAGAGCCTCCTGGGGCGTCTCGTCGAGGATGTACGCCCCCATCTCCAGGTTCTCGCGGACGGTGAGTGCGCCGAACACGTTGTCGTTCTGTGGGACGTACCCCAATCCTTCGTAGATGATCTCCTCGGGGTTCATCGCGGTGATGTCCGTCTCGGCGAAGGTGACCGTCCCGCCCATCTGGCTGGTGAGCCCGAAGACGGACTTCATCACCGTCGACTTGCCGGCCCCGTTCGGGCCGACGATAGTGACGTACTCTCCGTCACGTACGTCCATCGCCACGTCCGAGAGGATCTGGAGGTCGCCGTAGCCGGCGTCCAACCCACGGACGCGCAGCAGGGCGTCGGTCCACGTCTGGATCTCCGTGGCCGCACCGGTCGTCGGCTGCGTGTCGTCACCAGCCGACGCGGTCGCGTCGCCCGTGTCGTCGGACGGCGTGTCGTGTTCGCTCACACGTCACCCCCGAGGTACGCCTCGATCACGTCCTCGTCTGTCCGTACGGTCTCCGGTGGGCCCTCCGTGAGGACCGACCCCTGGTGCATCACGACGACGTGTTCGCAGTTGTCCATGATCAGATCCATGTCGTGTTCGACGATGAGGAACGTGTAGCCGTCCTCGCGCAGTTCGTGGACGTGTTCCAACAGCCGTTCCTCCAGCGACGGATTGACGCCCGCGAACGGCTCGTCCAACAGGAGGACGTCCGGCTCGGTCAGCAGCGCGCGTGCCAGTTCCAACAGTTTCCGTTGGCCCCCCGAGAGGTTGCCCGCGAACTCGTGGGCGAGGTGGTCGATCTCGAAGAACTCCAACGTCTCCCAACACCGTTCTCGCAGCTCCGACTCCTGGTCGACGACGTCGTCGCGGACGAACGGGAGCACACTCCGCCACAGCGACTCGCCGCGTTGGCTGCCGGGCGCGAGCATCAGGTTCTCCAACACCGTCATCTCGCCGAACTCGCGGGCGATCTGGAACGTCCGCACCAACCCCCGGTTAGCGACCGTGTGTGACGGCAGACCGGTGATGTCCTCCCCGCGGAAGGTGACAGCGCCGGCGGTCGGTTCGTGGACGCCGGTGATACAGTTGAACGTCGTCGACTTTCCGGCACCGTTCGGGCCGATCAGCCCCGTCAGCGTGCCCGCCTCCACCTGGAAGCTGGCGTCGGCGACGGCGGTGATCCCGCCGAACTCCTTGCGGAGCCCCTCCACCTGGAGCGGGACCTCCTCGGGGTCGGGGGCGTCGTCGTCACGGAGATCCGGCTCGCGTTCGACCGACACCGCCGCGTCGTCGGTCTCACCGGTGTCGGTCGTGGCGGCGTCGGCGGCGCTCGCGGCGACCGTCTCCGTCGGCGGCTCGTCACTCATCCGTCTCACCCCCGTCGGCGTAGGCCGGCTCCCGATCCGGACGGCGGTCCAACTGGACGCTCGACGCCGGCTCCTTGCGGTGGCCGAGCAGTCCCTCCGGGCGGCGGTGCATCAGGAAGATCAACACCAGCCCCATCACGATCAGTTGGAGCTGGCGGACGCTGTCGATCACGTAGAACCCCAGCGGCGCGAGGTCGCCCGCACCGCCGATCGGGGCGAGCGCCTGGCCGAACGTCGACGGCGCGTCGACGTCGACGAGGCTGTTGACGACACTCTGGAGGAACCGCGGCCCCTGGAACAGGAGCGCGGCGAACAACGCCCCACCCATCACACTGCCGGTGTTGGAGCCCGCGCCGCCGATGATCAGCGCGATCCAGATGAAGAACGTCAGCCGTGGGCGGTAGGTGTTGGGCGTGATCGCGCCGCTGGTCATGTACCAGAGGATGCCGCCCAACCCCATCAGCGCACAGCCGAGTACGAACGCCTTCGTCTTGAACGCCTTCGTGTCCTTCCCGAGCGCGTTGGCGGCGTCTTCGTCCTCGCGGATCGCCTTCAGCACGCGGCCGAACGGGGAGTTGCCGAGTCGGCCGAGGACGACGTAGTAGAGCCCGACCGCACCCAACAGGATCAGCCCGTACAACAGCCCGTCGGCCACCGGACGGGGGTTGTTGTCGATGACACTGCCGATCAGTCCGACGAACCCGTCGTACACGCCGCCGAGGAACAGTGCCTCGAACAACCGCTGTGCCGGGCTCCCGAAGTCCAACAACAGCCCGGAGCCGCCGCCGAAGCCGATCACGAACCCACCGACGTCGAACCGTTGGAACGTCCCCGAGAGGAACGTGAACCGGACCATCTCGCTCATCGCCACCGTGACGATCGCGAGGTAGTCGGCACGGAGCCGGAGCGCCGGGAGCGCCACCAGGAGCCCCAACAGTCCGGCCGCGGCGGTGCCAGCGAGTACACCGACCCACAACGGGAGCCCCAGTCCGCCGACACTCCCGGCGGCGGCCTCCGTCGCCGGGGCCTTCGAGACGACCGCCATCACGTAGATGCCGACGGCCATGAACCCGACGACGCCGATGTTGAACATCCCGGTGTACCCCCAGTGGAGGTTGAGCGCGAGCGACAACAACGCGAACAACGCGACGTAGAAGGTGAGCGTCGCGATGGAGTTCAACTGCCCCCGGACGCCGTAGTCCAACACGACGCCGACGAGGACGTACGCGAGGTAGATCCCGGCCAGCAGCACGCCGATCTTCACTGCGTCCCGTTCCCAGACGGCCGCGAGCCGAGAGTCGGCAGTGCTCATGTCGTCGCCCTCCCGGAGAACAACCCCGTCGGTTTCACGACCAAGATCAGGATCATCATCAGGAACGCCGACGCCCGCGAGAAGCTAGAGGGGATCCAGACGACGGACAACGACGCGGTCAGTCCGATCACGAGCCCGCCGACGATCGCGCCGTAGATCGAGCCGATCCCGCCGAGAATGACTGCCGCGAAGATCAACAACAGAAGAATCCAGCCGTCGAACCAGCCGAGGGTCCCCTTCCACAACACGAACACGTAGCCCGCGACGCCGGTCAACCCACCGCCGATGATCCAGGTGAACCGGACGACCCGTTCGGTCGGAATCCCGGTCACCCGAGCGAGGTCCTCGTTGTCGGCCATCGCCCGCATCGCCTTCCCCAGCCGGGTGCGTTGGAGCAGGAGGTGGACGCCGAGCATCAGGCCGCCGGCGACGACCGCGAGCGTCGCGTCGTGAGCAGTGATCCGGACGGTGCCGTCGACGACCGGAATCGACAGCGTCGGCACGCCGCCGGCGGCAGTCGTCCCCCGCTTCGAGGGGCCGAACACGAACTGGATCGTGTACCGGAGGATGAACGCGACACCGATGCTCGTGATCAACAGCGTGATCCCGTCGCGGTCGCGGATCGGCCTGAACACGAGCCGGTCCACGACCAACGACAACGCCACCGCACCCACACCGGCG